>ENA-UOJH01000006-UOJH01000006.1-human-gut-metagenome-genome-assembly--contig:-C148-NODE-6-length-303206-cov-28.303215_pt1 | contig 303206 bp, 260 predicted proteins | sample MGYA00242345_ERZ723892 | MGnify/ENA metagenome assembly ERZ723892 | reverse complement strand
CCTTTTATAGCCATTTTCAGTTGTCAAAGTACAGGTTTAATTTTTCATTTTAGGTCTCTGATAAGATTATGTTACAACAGGATGTGTCCCATATTTTGTACATATATTATGTAAACTTATTTTTCGATTTTTTCTAAATACTTTGTTCCGAATCCAGCCTTTTACAATAAATATAACGCTTGATAACCACCATAACCTGTCCTGCAGCTTCTTTGGATGCATAACAATGCAAAAGAGTTCTGCCGGCACAACACCCACAAAACTCTTTTCTCATATCCGTTATATTACTTTATTATTCGCTCTTTGTTTAATTTGCCGTACTGCCTCATAGAGCAATACGCTTACAGCTACCAGCAGACATCCCCACTGGTTCGCGCTGAAAATCTTTCTGTCTTCATAATACCTCAGATAATCCAGTACGAATTTTAATATCGCATACAGCAACAGACTCTTTGGAATTATACCATTCCTTTTTCGTTCTGCCATCCTGTGAAGCAACAAAAACGCCAGCAGAAATAAGATCGTCTCTGCCAGCTGGACCGGAAAAAGGTATTCCCCCGCTGCTCCATTATCAAGATAGCGGATACTGCCAGGTCCCTGATATCTCATGCCAACACAACAGCCTGCAAAAAAGCAGCCGAGCTTTGAAACCGCATACATCAGTCCCAATGCCAGCACATATGCAGTCCATAGCTCTATCTTATGTTCCTTACTGATTTTTGCAAAAATCCACACACCGAGCAGGATGCCCGCCATACCGCCAAGACTGGAAAAACCAAATGTTTCTACTTTACCCTGTTCTGCCAGCTGCACAATAAAGGTATAAAATGCTCCAAAATATAATGCCAGAACTGTATTCAAAAGCTCTGAATAAAAGATATGACTGCCCTTTACTCCTGCTTTTTTCAAATACCATGTGACATAAAGATATGCCAGTACAAAGCTTAAGAGAAAACAGATAAAATACGGCGAAATTCTCCCGTGCAAAATCGTAATATCTATCATTTATTTTCCTGCCTCATCAGCCCGGACAATTTCGGACACAGCTTATGAATGCCAGCCCACAGGCAATAATTGTTACTGCTATAAATACTACTACAAGAATGGCAAGTGCAATATAAAGCCACATCAGCACTTTACCAAATACACTCTGCGGATATTTTACACGGACCAAAATCATAAGTACCAGTGCTGCAATTCCACAGCCAGCCATAAGAAAAGTCAGAATTGAACCTAATACATAGCTGCTTGCGATATTATAATAAAATTCTTCTTTTCCTGCATCGAACAACAGTCCCAGAATAATATTCTTTAGAAAAATTACTACCATCGGTGCAAACATCAAAATCATGGAAATAATACATAATTTGTCTGCCTGTTTCTTATCTTCCGGAGAAAGCTCCGGCCGTGGCATTTTTCCCTGTCGTGGCGGCATATTCGTTGGCATCGGCGGTCTCTGCTGCATCTGCATGTTTGGTGGCATCGACGGTCTCTGCTGCATCTGCATGTTTGGTGGCATCGGTCTGCCCTGCTGCATCTGCATATTCGGCGGCATTGGTCCACCTTGCTGCGGCGGCATATTCGGTGGCATCGGCGGTCTCTGCTGTGGCGGCATGTTTGGTGGCATCTGGTTCCACTGATTATTCATAATTTATCCCTTTACCCTTTCTCAATACATATTACATTTCCTGCAACTTTTATTAGAGTGCTTTCTTCTCTTTAATCGGCTGTTCCTCATCACAACTATAGGTCAGTTTCTCTCCATAGGTCTGCTCGTAAACAGCTTTCCACGCTTCATAATTCTTATCCCGCATCTCACAGGAATTCTGTGCACGCTTTTTATTCGGATCCGGATAAATCGGTTCACAGAAATGCACCGTATATTCCTGCACATAGAATCCGTCATCATCTAAAACATCACTGTCTTCCATGGTAATAAATACGGGAAATACCGGCTTATTATTTCTGGCAGCGAAGGTAAATGCGCCCTTCTGCAGCGGTCTTGGTTTCCGGTAATTCCACCACATTCCCTGCTCCAGATAGACAAGTACAAACTGATTTTTCTCTAATACCCTGTCTACGGCAGCAATGAATTTCTCCATGGTCTTAAAATTAGAGCTTAACGGCAGTGTGTTGCAATGGCGCATTAACACTCCGTAAAATCCCGGAAATCCGGTATAATTGCCTTCCCGGATTACACGGTACATCTTTTTCTTTTTCAATTTAGCCTGTTCGAAGGCAAGCTGGATGGCAAAGCTGTCAAATGCATTGAATTCATCCTCTAATTCATTTTCATAGTAGTATACTCGCATATCCCACAGTTTACTATTTCTTGCTATTTTTTGCAACTTTTCTAAACAGAGAATGTGCCTTGGCACATTCTCGCACCTGTGGCGGTCGCTTGCGACATCTACCTTATACGCCGCAGTGCGCATCCTCGCAGAGCCTTTTTACTTTACAGGAAAGCAATTTCCTGTAAAGTAAAAAGGCTCCTGACAAAGTATGCCAGAAGCTGCTTTTTGCATTTTAATATTTTACATGGAAACCCCGTTCCGTCTCATCCAGTGGAAGTTCTTTTCTGTCCATGCTGCGGATTTCGATGTAACGGTCCTGGCAGAGTCTTTGAATTATCATATCAATTTCTTCCGGCAGTCCCTGCAATTCTGCCTGTACCGAGCCGTCATATTCATTGCGCACCCAACCAGTCACACCAAAATGCCCCGCCAGATGCGACATGCGATAGCGGAATCCCACACCCTGGACATATCCGTTAAACTGATAAAAAACACGAATTTTTCTATTTTCTGACATACGACCACCTCTCTTTATCATTCCAATGGTATCAATCTCTTCCATCCAGACTAACGTGCCCGTTGCCTTTTTAAGTTTCTGATCAACTGTGGCGTATGTAATTCCAGTATCCGGTTGACCTGATTGACAACATGTGAATTATTTAACACATATACGATTCCAGCACTTAATCCCAACAGGATAAAAAATGCTATCCAGCCCCAGTCACCCAGATAATCATAGATTCCGGCAAACATCAGAATATCCCGTAAAATCCGGTGCAGCATATATACCGGCATGGTATTCTGTCCGATTACTGACAACCTTGTCTTTCCTCTCGGAATGAAAAACATAATTGCCCAGGAAATAAGAAATGCTGCAATCATCAGGGAAAGGCGGACCATCGGTCCTTTCCACACTTCTTCCAGTTCATAATAGGATATATTTTCATATACCATTCCCAGGGAATCTTTCAACCTTGCTCCATATGCCAGAATAAAGATACAGATTGCCTCCGCGCATGGAACCACCAGTCTCTGAAGCTTTGGCTGCAATGCTTTTTCCAGTGTCTTCTGCTCCAGAAAATAGCCCAGATAGAAAAACGGTCCAAATACCAGAATTCGTGACAGACATAAAAAGTCCCCCACATTTTTAAAATAGCCAGCTGTTAATGCCAGCACTACCGTAAGCAAAAGAACCGGCACCGCTTTACATTTACGGACAAGTGGTATCGTCAGATACCATACAATCATTGCAAATAAATACCACGGTGCACCACTTTGGGAAAAGAAATCTATCTCCGTAAATTTTTCAAATCCCGCAATGGCATATACTATCTGAATTGCCACAATGAACACAACATATGCTTTCAGCAGATACAATATTTTCTTAAAATTATATTGTCCATTTTTATAAATTTTCTTGGCAAAATAGCCGGAGATAAATACAAAAAGCGGCATATGAAATACATAGATGAGCCGTTTCACTACCACCAGTGGATTGTCTCCACGGATTGGGAGCAGGAAATGTCCCAGCACAACTAAGAATATCAATACCGCTTTTAAATTATCAAAAAAATAGTCTCTTTCTTTATTCATCTTTCTACATCCTCGCATTACCGAAAATGTATTATAGAACTTTTGCGGGAGATGTCAAGATTTTTTATCATTTAGATTACTTTTATCTTGAAACATTTAATTTTAACATAAGTGCTTCCTGTAACACTCTGGAAACATTTATATGTGCTTTTTCTGCTTCCTGATTTAACCAATTTGGCAATGTTACATTTCTTCTTACTGTTTTATTATCTACTCTCCTTCGATACTCTGTAAAATCAATATCAACAAATGATACATAGCCCTCTCCATCTTCTGCAAAAGTACCCTTAGAAGTATCAATTTCATTTATAGAACTTGCCTCTGGAAACTTTTTTTCTTTATCTTCATAGGTTATTCCTTTTAGACCGATTGCATCCCTTGCCATTTTCACTGCATCAGCCATTCCATACCCCTCAGTTAATATTTCCCAATCCGGCACCTCTATTAATACAGTATCTTTTTTATCATTCAGTGGTGTAAAAATTACTGGATATACCTGTCTCATACAAAACAACCTCCATTCTTAATCTCATCATATCATTTATAATTATCATATAAGAAATGGGAATTCTTATAATCCCCATTTCCTTATAATTGCCTTTGCTAATCTTTCATTAATTTCTTTGTGTCTTGGAATCTGTTCTTCGTCTGAACCTCTTGTATATATATCATGATTACTACCATGTCTTTCCAACGAAAAGCCTGCTGCTTCCAGTTTCTTTACTAATTCCCTATTCTTCAAATAGTATCCCCCTTTCAATTATATTATACACATTTTTTGTGTATTTGCAAATATTTTTATGTGTGTTTAATACGCATTTTCATCAATTGAACTTGAATTAATTCTTTTTATTCCATTTTTTACTATAAAGCAGTAAAAAAGGAAGGACAAACCATATATCAATAGTAAATTCCAAGTTGCTACGCTCTATTTAACTATGATATAATATTTTTATGGAAGAAGGTGTTAAAATGAATGAAGAATCTATGTTAACAGATAAACAATATACTGGAATGTTAATAGATGAATTTCAAAGACTTGAGCGTATCCTGAAAGCTGCAAAAAATGAAAATGCAGTAGAAACAGTCAAATTAATTAATGACGAAATGAAATATCTCAGATTAAAATTAGAACCTATCAAATTACCATAGAGCAAGTCAAAAAGTTTGCTTGAAATTGCAAATATTTTCATATATACTCCACTTAGAAAGGTAATCGGATATGCTCCGATTTGCCCTCAGTGAAAACTATTTTTGAAATAGCATCTACTTTGGACGAGTGGGATGCTATTTCTTTTTATTATTGCAATTATCTATCTACATCTTTCCGTACAATCCCTTCTCCATCAAACTCCGGGATAAAGCTCTCCTCTGCCACATCTCCTTCCTGGATGAAGCCATTTTCAATGCCAAGTTCAATCGCATAATCCACCACCGCATCATATTCCGTTTCCGTTACCCGGCGGCTTAATTCCGGATACTCCCTGCACTGTGGCAGCGGCGTATACTGATTCATAATGCTGATAAAAATCTGACCGCCATAGGTCTTAAGAAGATAAGATATCACACGCTTGGAATCTTCCACACAGTCCGGCATAACAAGATGGCGCACAATGACGCCTTTTCTCATCAGAAGAGACTCCCCGGCTTCGCTGCGTTCCTGATATTCTGCTGCGTCAAATATCATATTATTCTGCTGTTCCGAAATTTTCTTTTTCTCATCTGCCAGAAATTCTACACTGCTGCCTTCTTTGCCTGCTGCCCGTTCGAAAACAAATTCCGGCTCGCCTACCTGCCGCACCATTTCTGCAATCGCTGCACTGGCACAAGTAAAATAGTCCGCTGCATGGGAATACCTGCTGCTGATTGCGCTGTCAACATATTTTAAATCAGGAAGATAAATATCTACATAGCCATCTAACAGGCGAAGTGTTTCCACCTTTTCATAGGAGCTGGTATTGTAAACAATCGGAAGAAAAAGCCCCTGCTGCTTTGCCTGCTTCAATGCCTCAACCACCTGTGGTACAAAATGTCCTGCCGTTACCAGATTGATATTATTTGCACCCTTTTCCTGCAATTCCAGGAAAATTTCTGCCAGCCGCTCTATACTTATTTCAATTCCAGCTTTTCCTGTGGCAATATTGTGATTCTGGCAGAAGATACAGCCTAAATTACAGCCGCTGAAAAATACCGTTCCGGAGCCATTCTGCCCGGAAATGCACGGTTCTTCCCACATATGAAGTGCTGCTCTTGCAGCCTTTATAGCTGCTGTCTGACCACAGACTCCCATTTCACCTTTTTTACGATTTACACCACATTCTCTTGGGCAGAGCATACAATTTTCCATCTCTTTTGCCTTTCCTCTATTTTCTTTTCCGGTTCTTCCCACTCCCGCCGGATTAGTCTTGCCTTTTCCGATTCTATCATATATAGTTATTCTTGTAGGATATTTTCTTATAATAAATATAACTTTTTTATATATCCTAACACAAATCTTTGAAATCACAAAGGAGTCTGACTATGAATACATCGATTCAAAACTGCATGGTTGCCCAGTCCGGTGGACCAACCGTTGCAATAAATGCAAGCCTTGCCGGTGTCATTAAAGGTGCTGCCGGCTGCTATGGCACTGTTTACGGTTCCGTAAATGGAATCTTAGGTATTTTAAATGAACATTATCTTAACCTTTCCGAAATTATGGAATCAGACGATAATGCATTAGAGCGTCTGATTCACACACCGGCAATGTACCTTGGTTCCTGCCGTTTTAAGCTGCCGGATTTTATGGATGATGATTCTTCTTATAACTATATTTTCAAACAGTTTGAAAAGCTGAATATCGGTGCATTCTTCTATATCGGCGGAAATGATTCCATGGATACCGTATTAAAGCTTTCCGAATATGCCGAGCGTATCGGAAGCAATGTACGCATTATTGGTATTCCAAAGACCATCGATAATGACCTGATGGTAACAGACCACACTCCGGGATTTGGCTCTGCAGCCAAATATATTGCATCTTCTTTACTTGAAATCGCACATGATACATTTATCTATGCCGTAAAGAGTGTAACAATCGTAGAAATTATGGGACGCGATGCCGGCTGGCTGACCGCCGCTTCCGCCCTTGCCAGAAACGAATACAGCGATGCACCGCATCTTATTTATCTCCCGGAATGCAATTTTGATAAAGATGAGTTCTTAACGGATGTGCGTGCTCTCTTAGAGGAACACAACAATATTATCATTACGGTATCTGAAGGAATTCATGATGCAGAAGGCAATTATATCTGTGCCGGAGAAAGCAAGGAAGATACCTTCGGTCACAGCCAGTTAAGCGGTGCCGGTAAAGCGCTGGAATATCTGATTAAAGACAATATCAACGTAAAAGTCCGTTCTGTAGAAGTAAATGTATTACAACGTTGCGCTGCCCACCTTTCTTCTGCCACCGATTTAAATGAAGCAGTTGCTTCCGGTGAACATGCTGTTGCTTTTGCAAAACAGGGCATTACCGCTTCTATGGTAACCATGAACCGTACTTCCAATGCACCATATACCATCGAATACGGTTATGCAGAAATCAAAAATATTGCGAACGAAGCAAAATCCGTTCCAAGATCATGGATTAACGAGCGTGGAAATGACGTTACCGAAGAAATGGTAGCATATCTTCTCCCACTGATTCAGGGCGAGACTTCCATTTCCTACGAAAATGGACTGCCAAATTATATGAACGTGTCACACCTGACTAACAAACGTTAGTTACCTGCATACACAAAATCCGCTGTCCCGGTTGAGACATTTTAATCTGTCTTTTCCGATACAGCGGATTTTTATTCCGAAATCATCTCAATGAATTTGCCGACTTCAGCCCATGCCCGCTTGGATTCCGGCATCATAAGCATTGCCATCTGGAATACATGAAACATTCCTTCGTAAATGCTTAAGCGGACTTTTACGCCCTGCTTCTTTGCCTTTTCTGCTACGGATGTGGAATCACTTAAAAGCATCTCATAAGAACCTACCTGAATCAGCATTGGCGGAAATCCTGTGAAGTCACCAAACAACGGTGAAATATAAGGATTCGTTTCGTCTGCGTCTCCTACATAATCCTTATTATAAATGAGACTGTCTCTTGTATTTCCAAATAAAGGGTCCCGCTCATAATTCGTATCATAGGATTCACCACTGGCAGTCAGATCTGTCCAGGGAGACATAGCAATCAGTCCGCAGGGAAGTGCTTTCCCATGATCCTTTAAGTACATGCAAAGTGCCAATGCCAGTCCACCTCCGGCAGAATCACCTGCCACAATAATCTGTTCCGGCTTAAATCCACAGCTTAGCAGCCATTCATAGGCTTCCACCGCATCTTCCAATGCCGCCGGGAAAGGATGCTCCGGTGCCACGCGGTAATCGATGGTCAGCACACTGATTCCTCTTCCCACCTCGCTGTAAAGTCCGGCAAAGGTGCGGTAGGCATTTCGCATTTTTCCAATATACCCGCCACCATGCAGCTGCAGAACTACTTTATCTTCCCTCGGATTCTGCATGGAGGTTAAAAGTTCCATTTCAAACTGTGGCATCTTAATTTTCTGCATCAGAAAACAGTCCGGGCATTTCCACGCCGGTTCCACCATTTTCTTACGAAGCTCTCCGGTCTTTAATTTTCTTCCTATCAAGTTATCACTTGCAAAATGGGCAATTAGGTCACGGATGACTCTGCCCTGTACACTCGTCTTACTTTCTTCCATAATCACCTTACATGAAATCTTCTCTTTAACTCTAGTCTGGCTCTGCGGTCACCGATAATCAGCGTTCCGAGGAATAAAAATACCGATATTCCAAATGCCAGTTCACTTAAACCCGGATGGGTCACGATGTGAAGTGCTATCAAAAGCAGCGGTATCAGGCTGCATACAATTCCAAACAACTGGAACATCAGATAACTCTGCCAGTTTCTGGAATTGATAATCATGAGCAGAACAATACCTGCATCTAACAGCATAATGCCTGCCGGAAGCACATAATTAACCGACCATCCATGGAATCCCACTATCCAGTCAATCAGAATCACATATAAAATTCCGGATAATGTGGTTGCTATAATTTTCGTCCGATATCCATTATTGCTTAAAATATCCAGCCGGAAAATCAGGAACAGATACCAAAGTCCTGCAATTGCAATCAGGCTCCAGAGTTTTCCCTGATACCAGATATAATTGAGATAGCCTGCTGCCACACTGCCTAATAACACCAGAAAGAATATAATATTTGTCACAAATTTTAATCTTCTGGTGGGAATCCATGCATCCGGATAGGTATTGTGTCCTTCTTCTCCCTCTTCTAATACACTGTGGCACAGCGGACAGATCTGGCTGTCATCTAAGATTTCCACATTACAGTTCTTACATTTACTCATAATACACACCATTACTTTCTATTTCCACATTCAGACCATCCTCTGACAGTTTCCGGAAAAATCCACGTTGCAGGGATGTATCTTTTAAAACAGAACTAAAGGTAAATGCCAGCGTATCCTGATAGGAACAAATCGTACCCTTGATATTCTGTCCCTTTGACATGGCAAGGAATGCATAAAACATCTTGATATATGGCTGGTAATCCTCTTCCACTTTCACATTTCCAATGTTGGTTACGGTTGATGTATTTGCCAGTGCTGCCGATGTATACACATAACGCATGGCAATATTTTTCAAAAACAGCGGTACTGCTCTTGCAACCAACAATTTTTCATTGGAAACATTATAGGAAAACAGTTCCTCTAAATGCTCTTTATTAATCTGTTGATGAAGACTCTCTGTAGTAATCTTCAATACTTCTTCAAACGTATAGGAATCCTCCACCGGTTCAAACTCTGCAGATACTACCGTAAAAAAGTTCTTGGTGGTAATGGAATTAAAATATGGTCTTAAATTCACCGGAACCGCTACACGAATCGGACGTTTGTCTGGCATGCCATGCAGATATTCCCGATATACGCTGTAAGCAAATGCCGCAACCAGATACTCATTGATGCTGACACCGTATTTATGACATACCTCTTTCAATGCCGGAATCTTTACAAATCCATGAATCACTCCAAATTCATCGGTTCGTAATTTTTCCCCTTTGATAAGATATGCTTTCTTTGTCTTATATCCCTTGGCATAGCTGTGCTTGTAATTTTTAAGGAAGCTGTCCTCACGGTTCATGGATGTGTCGCTGCTTAACTTATCTCCCAGCTTCTCCTTCAGTTCCGGATGCACCAGTCTTAAATACTGATAGGTCAGCTCCTTTAAGAAATTGATTCCGCCCATGCCATCTGTCAGCACATGAAAAACCTCAAGGTTAATCCGGCATTTATAATAAGTTACCCGGAAAAGATAGCTGTGGTTCTTATTCTGTCTGATAAAACGGCATGGAAAATGTCTTTCTTCCTGTACTCTTGGAGCACTCTTGCCATTTTCTTCAAAATAATACCAGAAAATCCCCTGACGCAGTCTTAAGTTAAAGCCCGGAAATTTTGGAAGTACGATATCCAGTGCCTGCTGCAGATACTCCGGCTGCACCTCTTCCTTTAAGGTAACTGCAATCCGGTACACATTGCTCATTGCTTCTCCTGCAATGACCGGAAAAAGATGTGCCGTATTATCCAGCCGGTCCCATTTGATATCGGTATGACGACGCTTATTATCTTCTGCTTTCCGCTGCTGCTTCTCCTGCTTTTCTAGTTCCTTTGAAGCGGCTTTTTCGTGCCGGCTCTGCTCTTTGACCGCCTGCTTTTCCTGCTTGCTTTCTGCTTTGGCAGCGGCTTTCTCCTGCTTTATCTTCTCTTTATTTTGTTGTCTTAGCTTTTTTTCTTCTTTACTCATAACGAATATTATAAAATAATACGCATAAAAATACAACCGGCGTTTCTAAGCTGTCGGCATTTTTCGTCTCGGCAGGCAGACCTTAAATGTTGTCCGGCCGTTTTCACTCATTACACGGATGGTTCCTCCATGCAGATCCACCAGTTCTTTTGCGATGGCAAGTCCCAGACCCGCTCCTCCGCTGTTGGTCTGTCTCGCTTCATCCCGCCGATAGAATTTGTCAAAAATACGTTGCTGTTCTTCCGGTGATATGGTCTGCCCCTGATTACTGAACAGGATAACGGTTCCCGGTGGCTCCTCCCATGCGGAAATAACAATGGTACTGTCCGGGTTGCTGTAGGCAATGGCATTTTTTAATATGTTATTGAAAATCCGCGCCAGCTTATCTGCATCCCCATATACTTTGCAGTTTTCATCAGCCCGTATTTCCACTTTCTTATGTTCCGGTGCAAGAAGCGGGTAGACTTCATCCGACAGCTGCATCAGCATATAATAAAGGTCTATCTCTGTCGTTGCCAGTTCAATATCCTGCCGGTTAAAACGGGTAATGTCAAAAAATTCATTCACCAGAACTTCCAGTCTCAGTGCTTTGTCCAGGGTGACATGGATAAATTTATCCTGTTGCTCTTTTGAAATATCCGGCATCTCCTCTAATAATTTCAGATACCCAATCACAGAGGTAAGCGGTGTCCGGATATCGTGGGCAAGATACAATACCAGCTCATCCTTCTTCTTCTCTGCCATCTGAATATCATAAAGCTGCCGGTTTAAAGTTGCATTCACGCTGTTTAACTTTTCTTCCATGGCAGCCATTTCCTTCGACATGCGGATCTGTCTGCCATCATGATGCACCAATGCATTGATTCCGTCATCGATTTCCTGAAAATATTTTGTAAATGAATTTAAAAAGAAGTAAAACATCAGACAGAATACCAGTGCAATTGCCCCAAAGAAAATCAGTTCGAAGTGATTTCCGATATTATGCCAATAGAAATCTCTCGCATCCTCATAAGTCATGCTGGTAAAATCATAAAGAAACCTTACCATTCCATCCGCAAATCTGCCCTGCAGCACATACTGGTAGAGAAACCAGATGCCAAAGAAAGCTCCTGCCATCAGTAATACAATCCGGGAAAATATTTTTCGTCTTACCGGTGCAAAATCCAGTTTTTTCTTATTATTGTCATCCTTCAATCTTATATCCCACTCCCCATACTGTCTTAATGTATTTTGGACGTTCACCGGTATCCTTAAGTTTCTCCCGCAGATGCCGGATGTGAACGGTTATGGTATTGTTGCTTTTGCTGTAATATTCGTCTTTCCAGATAATATGAAACAGCTCTTCCGCACTGAGTACCCTGCCTTTTGCTTCACACAACGCCTGCAAAATCGTAAATTCTGTCGGTGTAAGTGAAATCTCATCTCCATCCAGATAGCATTCATGTGCACATTTCTTTAACAAAATTCCACGGCATATAATAGTATCATCCGATTCCGTTCCTGCATGATTTGATGCATAAGTTCCATCTGCCGCATCATATGAACCATTTGCAGATGTATTTTCTATTATATTACCGTCGAAAGACATCTTCTCTGCCGGCTGGTCCGTCCTTGCTCCATAGCGCTCATAACGGCGTAACTGTGCCTTCACTCTTGCAACCAGTTCCAGCGGAAGAAACGGTTTTGTCACATAATCATCTGCTCCTATGGTAAGTCCGGTTACTTTATCCACTTCGGAATCTTTTGCAGTTAACATAATAACCGGATAATTCTCTTTTTTTCGAATCCGGCGGCACAGCTCCAGTCCACTAATCCCCGGCAGCATAATATCCAAAATTGCAAGGTCAATTTTCTCATGCTCTATTGCATCTATTGCTGTATCTCCATCGTAACACTTGATTACGTCAAACTTCTCACTTACCAGATATATCTCTACTAAGTCTGCAATCTCCTTCTCATCATCCACCACAAGAATACGGTTTTTCATAAAAATCCCTCCTGCCTGTCTGCTATTCCAAACACATTATAGCATACAGACAAAGGAGGGATTCCTTATTATTTATTAAGATTTACTGAACTTTGCCAACATGGCGGTGAGGATGAATCCGCCATAAACCCGGTGCAAAAATCACTAACATCGGGTATAATTCCAATCGACCAACCAGCATGTCAAACATCAATACCAGCTTGGATAAAACACTGAACCCACCAAAGTTACCGGTCGGTCCTACCATGTTAAGTCCCGGTCCGACATTATTAAAGGTTGCCATAACTGCTGTAAAGTTCGTTGTCATATCAAAATTATCAAGACTGATTAACAACACTGATACGATAAGAATAACAACATAGCCTGCCAGATAGCATAACACAGTCTTTACCACATTATCCGGTATTCGTCTTCCGTCCATATGTACCTTCTGCACACTTCTCGGATGGGTCACAGACATAATTTCATTGCGGACAGATTTTACCATAATAATGAGACGGGAAACCTTAAATCCACCGCCGGTACTTCCGGCACAGGCTCCGACAAACATTAAAAGCACCAGAATCATTCTTGAAAATTCCGGCCAGAGATTAAAATCTGCCGTGGCAAATCCTGTAGTACTGATAACAGATGCCACCTGAAAGATTGCCTGCTGGAATGCTTTTCCAAAAGAAGCAAAGCTGGCTCTGATATTAAATGCAATAAGCAGTGCCGAACCGAATACTATCAAAAGATAGTAACGCATTTCCTCACACATCAGTGCTTCCTTCGGCCGCTTAATCAAAAATATATAATATACAGTAAAATTAATGGAACAGATAATCATAAATACCGTAATGATAATCTGCACCGCTGTACTATAAGATGCTATACTACTGTTCAATAGTCCAAATCCACCGGTTCCCACGGTACCAAAGGTCAATGTCATGGAATCAAAGAGTGGCATTCCTGCTATTAACAGCGCAATAATCTCAATCACCGTAAAGACTACATAGATTCCATAGAGAATCATTGCAGTAGTCTTTACCTTTGGAACCAGTTTTCCAACAGATGGTCCCGGGCTTTCTGCACGCATCAGATGCATGCTGGAGCTGTCGGAAAGGGGCATGACTGCCATAATAAATACCAGCACACCCATACCACCGATCCAGTGGGTAAAGCAACGCCAGAAAGCTGTTCCACGGGAAAGTTTCTCTACATCACTTAAGATACTTGAACCTGTTGTCGTAAAGCCGGAAATTGTCTCAAATAACGCATCAATATAAGATGGAAATTCTCCGGTTAAATGCATTGGCAATGCGCCAATCAGACTGAGGATTATCCAGCTTAATGCAACTGCTGCAAATCCTTCTTTTGAATAAAATACACTGCTCTTCGGTTTTCTTCTTCTGCCCAAAAAACCAATCAGCATACAGGCAAGTCCGATAATCAGATATAAAAAGCCTTCCTTTTCCTGATAAATACCTGCTGTTGCTGCCGGAAGCAGAAGAAAGATTCCCACGAAGCATATAACACTGCTTAATATGTATCGAATCATGGAATAATTCATGACAAGCCCCCTACCTTAATGCATCCCGGATATCATGTAACCCTGTCGTCGTGGTAACAAGAATTACCGTATCTCCCACTTCAATTACACTCTGTCCTTTTGGAATGGTCACTTTTCCTTTATGGGTGATACATCCAATCAGCATCTTAGGTTTCAAGCGAAGATCCTGCAATGGAATTCCAACCACCGGAGAACCCTCTTTAATTAAAAATTCCAGTGCTTCTACCCGGTTATCATTCAGCCGGTACAATGTCTCAATATTGCTTCCCATGGAGTTTTTCATAGCACGTACATACTTGATAATACTCTCGGAAGTAATAAATTTCGGATAAATAATACTTCCTACATCTAACTGGTCAATAATATCATCATAAGAAATACGATGAACTTTAGTAATCAGTTTTGCAGAAGATAAACTCTTTGCAAACAATGCCAGCATGATATTCTCTTCATCAAAATTAGTGGTTGCCACAAAGGCTTCTGTCTCTAACAATCCCTCTTCGATTAAAAGGTCTTTATCTGTTGCATCACCACAGATAATCATCGCCTTTGGAACCATTTCATTTAATTCTTCGCAGCGTTCTTCGTCACGCTCTACAATTTTGACACGGATACCCATTTCCAAAAGCTGCTTTGCAAGATAAACAGAAGTTCTTCCGCCACCGACAATCAGTGCATCTCTCGCAGAAGAAGTAGGCACGCCCAGTTTCTTAAAGAATTCAATAGTTTTAGCCGGTGTCCCTACAATAGAAATCTCATCCCTGGCTTTCAACTCAAAATTACCATCCGGAATATATACTTCATCTCCACGCTCAACCACTGCTATCAGTACGTCACAATGCAGTCTGCTTCCCATATCCTTAAGCTGCATATTACAAAGAGGGTTGTCCTCCTCAATCCGGTAGTTGACTAATTCCACCCGGCTCTTGGCAAATGAATCCACTTTGAGCGCGGAAGGGAATTTCAGCAGTCTCGCCATTTCGCGTGCTGCTGCAAGCTGTGGATTGATAATCATGGACAACCCTAATTCCTCTTTAATAAAACCTATTTCTCTACTGTATACAGGATTGCTGACTCTTGCAATCGTATGGCAGCCTCCTGCTTTTTTTGCGATCAGACAGCATAAAAGATTCAGTTCATCTGAACCTGTCACTGCAATCATAAGGTCTGCATCTGCAATCCCTGCATCTGTCTGTGCATTAAAACTTGCACCATTTCCAATAATTCCCATTACATCACAGACATTGGTCACTGCCTCTACAGCCTGCTGTCTGGTATCAATTACTGTAATATCATGTTTTTCTTTACTAAGCTGTTCTGCAAGTGTTGCACCTACATTACCACAGCCCACTATAATTATCTTCATAGCTTCTCCTATGCTTGTTCTCATACATATTGATTGGTCGTTGAAGCAAATACCTATGACGAATTATAGCAGACTTTATAAATAATGCAATCCCGGTTTTACCCAATCCTAATTCTGGGCAAATCTTGCCAGGAACTGCTTTGTTCTCTCTTCTTTCGGATGCTCGATTACTTCCTTCGGGTCACCCTGTTCAATAATATAACCGCCATCCATAAAAATGACACGGTCAGCCACATCTCTGGCAAATGCCATCTCATGAGTTACAATTACCATGGTCATATGCTCACTTGCCAGCTGACGGATTACTTTTAAGATTTCTCCGGTAAGCTCCGGATCTAATGCGGAGGTTGGCTCATCAAAGAATAAAATCTGTGGATGAAGTGCTAACGCTCTTGCAATGGCAACTCTCTGCTGCTGTCCACCAGAAAGCTGGCATGGATAGCAGTCTGCCTTATCGGATAACCCCATTTTTTCAAGAAGCTCCATTGCTTCTTTCTTTACTTCTTCTTTATTCCGCTTCTGCACATGTACCGGTGCATCCATCAGATTCTTTAACACGGAATAATGTGGAAACAGATTAAAGTTCTGAAATACCAGTCCGAAATATCCCTGAATCTTTTTTAATTCTGCGTTTCCCACATACTGGGATTTTCCATCCGCACCGGTTGACACCGCATGCTCACCGAGATAAACCAGTTCTCCTTCATCCATAGTCTCAAGAAGTGTGGCACAACGCAGCAGTGTTGATTTACCGGAACCGGAAGGACCGATAATTGCTACAACCTCACCCTGTTCCACGGAGAGTGAAATATCATGAAGTACATCTACAGCCCCAAAGCTTTTCTTTACATTCTTTATCTCTAACAGCTTCATTCTTTTCCTCTCCTTACTTATAATAACTCAGTTTCTTTTCAATTCGTTCCATGATAAATGCCACTACAAAGTTAAAGATGTAGTAGAAAAGTCCAGCTACAAACAATGGCATGATGCTGCTGACACGGGCTGCAATCTGTTTTGCAATGGTAAACATTTCTGCATAAGCCAGTACAAATGCCATGGAAGTATCTTTTACCAGTGTAATAACTTCATTGGTTACCGGCGGCACCACGCGTTTTACCATCTGTGGGAAAATGATTTTACAGAAGGTCTGTGCCTTAGAGTAGCCCAATACTTTGGCTGCTTCATACTGCCCTACCGGGATTCCCTCGATTCCTGCACGGTAAATCTCTGCGAAATATGCCGCATAATTAATGGAGAAACCAATGATTGTTGCATAAAAGCTATACTCTTTGGAGATTCGGATTCCAAATAAGTAATATGGTCCGAAATACACCACCAGAAGCTGAAGCATCAGCGGAGTTCCACGCATAATGGATATGTATAATTTTACAAGCCACTGCACCGGCTTAATCCGTGACTTTCTTCCAAATGCCACTAAAAGTCCTAACGGCAGTGAAAATACTAATGTTAATACAAATATAGAAAGTGATGCCAGCATACCGGAACCCAGCTGCTGTGCTACAGCAATAAATGACATATCTATTCTCCTAAGCAAACCATTTCTGGTAAATTATAATCTGTGTAGTTATTTACGATAGTAGTAAATGTTCCATCTTTTACCATCTCATCCAAGGTCTTCTGAACCTGGTCTTTTAACTCTGTATTACCTTTTTTAAATCCGATTGCATACTGCTCGCTGGATACCTGTTCATCCAACATACGGAAAGCATCTCCTCTTGATGACATCTGGTATTTTGCTACTCCGATATCCAATACTACTGCATCTACAGCACCGGACTCCAAGTTCATAAATGCAGTATTGTAATCAGCTACCTGCTGAAGTTCAGCAAAAGATGCAGTCAGCTCTTTATTTTCATCGGTTGCATCATCTCCCTGTAATGCTGCAAGTCCTGAAGAATCAGCCTGGACGTCTACTACTTTTCCTGCCAGATCTGATAATTTATTAATATCCGAATCTTTTGCAACAACTACAACAATACTGTTGTCTACATATGGATCAGAGAATGTATAATCATCTTCTCTTCCGTTCATGGTAAATCCGTTCCAGATACAGTCAATGGAACCTGACTCTAATTCCATATCTTTTGAATCCCAGTTAATTGGTTTCTTTACCAGTTCCCATCCGTTACGGTCGCATACTTCCTGTGCCAGTTCAAGGTCAAATCCGGTATAATCTCCATCCTCATCCATATAACCATATGGTGGAAATTCTGCGTCAAATCCTACAACAAACTGGGTACGGTCTGAACCATTGTCGCTCTTTGCATTTTCAGTATTCTGGACAGATGCATTGTCTTTCTTATCTGCATCCTTACTTCCACAGCCAGCCAGTGACACGGTCATTGCAGCTGCCAGTAAAACAGTCAACATTTTCTTCTTCATAATAGAGTTCCTCCTCTTTTTGTAATATATTTTTATTAAGTTCTTTTTCTATCACTTTAGTATACTACCATGATAAATCAGTAATGTAAATCATTTTCTATATTAATTTCAGGTTGTCAGCCGATAAATTTTAGACTAAAATTGGGCATATACCAGAATAATCCATAGGTGCTTGCGAAGGGGGAGAGTTTTAAGGATAAAGAAATTTTGTGGTATTCGATGTAGGTTTGATTTTTTTGGATGTGAAATGCCAACTGTTCTTAGTAGTCCATTTTTCTTTATTATAAACTGTCTTTTCACTTGCTTTGACAGAATATCGGCACTGTCCGTCAAAAGCGGATGCCACATAATGTCTGCAAGGGGCACTAGGAATTTCGGCATAATTCTGATTTCATCTGGCAACCGGCACATATTCACATCCGTGTTCAAATGTGCCTCGCTGGTACATCCCTGTACCAGCGTTGCCTGTTGCCAGACGAAATTCCAAGTGCCCCTAACAGCCCTTAAAAGGCATCCGTACTTTGACGGACAGTACCAATATTCTGTTAAACATGGAAAAGACTGTTTTTATCCGAAAAAGAAAAATGGACTACTTAGAACTGTGGCATTTCATCATCTTAAAATCAAATGTGCAGCGAATGCCTTAAAACTTTTTTATCAGGAAATCCTCTCCCCCTTTCGCAAGCACCTACGCAATCAATGATAAAAGGAGATATTACACCATGAATATACCAAATGACCCAGTCATGTTATTAAGTTACATCAACACGCAGCTTCGGGACTTCTACCCTACCTTAAATGAACTCTGTTCTGCATTAAATCTTTCGAAAGATGAGCTCTGCAGCAAGCTTTCTGCCATCGACTACGAATATGATGAGGAAGCAAACCAGTTTGTATAAATGTGGTCTGTTGTGGTGGTAGGAAAGGCATTTACCGAGTGGCTGCGTGCAGATACCTGGAAAATGTTCTTTCCCTCTCAGCATCAAAAATAACCACATTTATACCAACCGTTCTGATACACATAACGAAAGGAGTATCCCATGTCACTTTACGAAGACCTTTTGCAAAAACAATTTCTGCCCCACGCCTATGAAGACTGGGCAGAGTATCGCAATGCCATCAGCAACTATCTGATTGCATCTACTGCTGCTGACAGTACTCTTGCTATCTTTGGTGCTGGCTGCTGTAACGACTGGGACTTGTCACTCCTTGCCGGACACTTTTCATCGATTACTTTAATTGATAATAACCTTCCTGCCATGAAACAGGCTCTTAAACGCTATCAACTGGAAACTTATCCTACCATTCACCTTGACGAATGCAATCTTACCGGTTTATACGGCAGTGACTACGAGAATTTCTGTGATACACTCTTTGAGCAGAAAAAGCTTTTTGGTGCTTCCATCGATACGGAGCTTCCGGTCAGTACGGCACTGGCATTTCTGCATCAGACTTATGAGAAAGCCAAAAAGCATGTCATACGCTATGGCAGCCATGCTTTTGATTATTCTGTAGCTTTTGGTCTTCACAGCCAGCTTAATAATATGGCTGCGTGGATCTGGGATACCATTGCAGAAGCCTGTCACTGGCAGGACGAACGGGTAACGGAATATATTGCCTCCCAGACCGATGAGATTGTAAAACGGGTTAATGATACCATTTTGCTTTCTACCGGGAAAGACGCTTTCTTTGGAAATGAACGGACTTCTTCCCTTAATGATTCTCCCGTAATCGGCGCCATGGAATGCATTTTAGACATCAAAAAACGTTACCCCGGCTGCCAGGCAGCTCTCGTTCCATGGAATTTTAATCCGGAACTTGGGGTAACGTACGAAATGCTGTTACAACATGTAACACTATAAATCAATTCTATGACTGTGCGAACTGGCTGTTATAAAGGGCTGCATAGAAGCCATTCTTCTGAAGCAGTTCTTCATGATTGCCCTGTTCGATAATATGTCCGTCTTTCATAACCAGAATAATGTCTGCCTCTTCAATGGTAGACAGACGATGGGCAACGATAAAACTAGTTCTTCCCTTCATCATCCGGCCAAAAGCTTCCTGAATCTTCATCTCAGTTCGTGTGTCAATCGATGAAGTTGCTTCATCCAAAATCAGCATTGGCGGCAGGCAAAGCATAACTCTGGCAATGCAAAGAAGCTGTTTCTGTCCCTGGGAAAGATTGCCACCGTCCTCTGCAATTACCGTATCATAGCCCTTGGGCAGACGTTTGATAAAATTATGGGCATGGGAAGCTTTTGCTGCCTCCATGATTTCTTCATCGGTAGCATCCGGTCTTCCCATACAGATGTTCTCACGAATGGTTCCCTCCTTTAACCAGGTTTCCTGCAATACCATACCATAGCTGCTGCGCAGGCTGCTTCTTGTCATATCTTTCACCGGCACGCCGCTGACACGGATGGTTCCGCTGTTGACATCATAGAACCGCATCAGAAGATTAATCAATGTTGTCTTACCGCATCCGGTCGGTCCGACAATTGCCACACGCTCACCCGGATTGACATGGAGATTAAAATCCTCAATCAGCTTCTGCCCCGGCTCATAAGAGAAGTAAACATGCTCTAAATCCACATCTCCCTTTACTTCCTCTAATACCACTGCATCTTCTGCATCCGGTACTTGTGCCTCTTCATCAATCAGCTCAAATACTCTTGCTGCACAAGCCAGTGCATTCTGTAACTCAGTTACGACACCGGAAATCTCATTAAAAGGCTTCGTATACTGATTTGCATAACTTAAGAAACAGGATAACTGCCCAACACTGATTCCACCATGAATAGCCGAAACTGCGCCAAACACGCCAACACCTGCATAAACTAACGCATTGATAAAACGGGTACTCGGATTGGTAATGCTGGAAAAGAATAGGGCACGAAGGGAATATTTTTCCAGTCTTTCATTAATTTCATCAAAACTTTCCAACGCCTCATCTTCATGGGAAAATGCCTGGACAATTTTCTGGTTTCCAATCATTTCATCGATTAAAGCCGTCTGTTCTCCTCTTGTCTCCGACTGCAGCTTAAACATGGAGAATGTTTTCTTTGCAATAAATCCTGCTACCACAAAAGACAACGGTGTTAAAAATACGACCACTGCGGTGATTTTTACATTTACGCTTAACATAAAGCCTAAGGTTCCGATAATTGTTACCACACCGGTAAACAACTGGGTAAAACCCATCAGAAGTCCATCTGCGAACTGGTCTACATCTGCAATTACACGACTGACTATTTCACCATAGGAATGAGCATCTAAATATTTCAGTGGAAGAATTTCTATTTTACGGATAGCATCCTTACGGATATCCCGGACAATATTATAAGTCATCTTATTGTTGCAGACATTCATAATCCACTGGGCAACTGCCGTAATCAGAATGACTACCACCATTTTCTTAAGGATTGGTGTAATATAAGTAAAATCTACTTTTCCTTTGTCTACGATATAATCAATGGCATCTCCGGTAAGAATCGGAATATATAAGGTTAAAATTACACTGATCACCGCTAATGCAATGGACAAACCTAAGAATAACCAGTACTTTTTCATATACTTAAGGATTCTTCCAAGGGTTTCCTTCTGTCTTGATTCCTTTTTCATATCAGTGTCCTCCTTCCGTCCTCTTAAACTGCGAATAATAGATTTCCTGATATACGCTGCAATCCTTTAACAGTTCTTCATGGGTGCCGGTTCCTGCAACAGTTCCATCATCTAATACGATAATCTTATCGGCATACATAATGGATGCGGCACGCTGTGATACGATAAATACGGTCGGACGGTTTGGCATATTATGAATTGCCTGACGCAGTTTAGCATCGGTAGCATAATCCAGTGCAGATGAGCTGTCGTCCATGATAAGGATTTCCGGCTGTTTTACCAGTGCTCTGGCAATTGTAAGACGCTGCTTTTGTCCACCGGAGAAATTCTTTCCACCCTGTTCTACTTCCGCATCCAGCTTACCGTCTTTCTTATCTACAACTTCTGCTGCCTGTGCAACGGAAAGCGCCTGCTGCATCTCTTCTTCCGTCGCATCCTCTTTGCCCCAGGCAAGATTGCTTCGGACGGTTCCCGCAAACAGCACTGCTTTCTGCGGCACAATACCAATCTTATCTCTTAAATCCGTAATCTTATATTCCCGGACATCCATGCCATCTACCATAACCTGTCCCTCCGTGACATCATAGAAACGAGGAATCAGATTGACCACAGAGGACTTCCCGGAACCGGTTCCACCGATAATACCAATGGTATCTCCTGGCTTTGCTTTAAAATCAATGCCGGTTAAGGTATCTGCTCCGGCACCTTTATAACGCATGGAAACATTGCGGAATTCTACGGTATATCCGGTATCTTCCTTTTTGCTTCCATTTCCATCCACCATGGAAGTCTCCATCTCAAAAATACTCTGCACGCGGTTTCCACAGGCAATTGCCTTGGTTACCGTAATAATCAGGTTTGCAAGCTTTACTAATTCCACCAGAATCTGGGACATATAGTTTACCAGTGCTACTACTTCGCCCTGTGAAATCTTTCCGATATTTACCTGAATTGCACCTGTCCAGATAAGAATAACCAGTGCCACGTTGATGATAATATAGGTAAGCGGATTCATCAATGCTGAAATTTTTCCTACGAAGAGCTGTACATCCGTCAGCCTCTCATTACTCTCATCAAAATCTGCAATTTCTTCCTGCTCTTTATTAAAGGCACGGATAACACGGCTTCCGGTCAGATTCTCCCTTGTTACTCCAAGGACTTTATCTAAAGATGCCTGCACCCGGCGGAACAACGGAATTGTAATTATCATAATTCCAAATACCACAACGGATAAAACAGGAATCGTTACCACAAAGATAAGCGCTGCCTTTACGTCAATGGTAAATGCCATAATCATGGCACCAAATACAATAAAAGGAGAACGCAAAAACAGACGGAGTACCATATTGACACCGGACTGTGCCTGATTGATATCACTGGTCATTCTGGTAATCATGGTATCCGTTCCTGCGGTATCCATCTCTGTATAGGACAATTTCTGAATATGGTCAAATAATGCATGACGTACCTTAGTTGCAAAACCTACTGCCGCTTTTGCCGCAAAATACTGTGCAGTAATGGAACAGGTCAGTCCCACTATTGCCAGCAAAATCAAGATTCCACACATTTTCAAGATGAATCCGCCATCTTTATTGCCAATACCGGTATCAATGATTGCTGCCATAACCAAAGGCACAAACAATTCAAAGGATGCCTCTAATAATTTAAATAATGGACTTAAAATGCTCTCTTTTTTGTAATCCTTTAAAAAACGCAATAACTTTCTCACTGTACCTGCTCCTAATTAGTGATCATCTAATATTCCCTTTTTCCTATCTTTCTATGGTTGAATCTTATCTTTTTTTAATCCATCCATATAAACTTTGGTTTCAGCCACAACCACACCGCTCAATGCAGTAACTGCAATCAGGTTCGGCAGAGCCATCAGTCCGTTGAAAATATCTGCAATGGTCCATACAGCAGATACTGTCATAAACGGTCCGATAAATACCGCTAAGATGTATAACCAGCGGTATGCCTTTACAACAGCCTTCTTATGTCCGGTCAGATACTCCAGACAGCGCTCACTGTAATAATCCCATCCTAAGATTGTGGTAAATGCAAAGAATACCAGACATACCATCAGGATAAAGGATGCTACCTGATTTGGGAACGGAAGTCCGAGCTGGAATGCCTTGGTTGTAACGGCAACACCTTCCAAGCCCATGTCCCATGTACCTGTAAGTACGATTGCAAGACCTGTCATGGTACAGATAATCAGTGTATCAATTACAGTTCCAAGCATGGAAACCAGTCCCTGTTTTACCGGATAATCGGTCTGGACTGCTGCAGCCGCAATTGGTGCACTACCAAGTCCTGCTTCATTTGAGAAAATACCACGGGCAATACCTTTCTGCATTGCTACAATAATACTTCCCATTGCACCACCGGCTACCGCCTTAAATCCAAAGGCGCTCTTTATAATGGTTGCAAATGCTGCTGGAACCTCTGTAATATGCATCACAATAATAATTAATACAACTAGCACATAAGTCAGTGCCATAAATGGTACAATGACCTGTGATACTGTAGAGATTCTCTTAATTCCACCGATGATAACAAGCGCCACACAGATGGTAAGAATAATACCTGCAATAATTACAGTCCAGGAATAAGTTCTTCCAAAGAGGTCAACTGTCCAGATGGTATCCGGGTCAAAGAAACCCTTTACTGCACTGGTAATACCATTAATCTGTGTAAAGGTTCCGATTCCAAATAAGCCTACACCTACACCAAAGAAGGCAAATAATTTTCCAAGCCATTTCCACTTTGGTCCCATTCCTTTTTCAATATAATAAAATGGGCCGCCGATGATATGACCATCTTCTGCCACCACACGGTACTTGATTGCCAGAAGACACTCACTATATTTTGTGGCAGTTCCTACCAGTGCTGCTATCCACATCCAGAATAACGCACCCGGTCCACCTTCTACCAATGCAGTTGCTACTCCGACAATATTTCCGGTTCCTATGGTTGCTGATAATGCAGTGCAAAGTGCTGCAAAACTGGATACTTCACCGGATTCGCCACTCTTTTCATTTTCAAACAAATATTTTACTGCTAATGGTAATTTCCTAATCTGAAGTCCCTTCAGGCGGATGGTAAGAAAAATTCCCACTAGAAGGATCAATACAATAAGTGGTACACCCCAGACAAAATTATCAATTTTACCAAGAATGTTGTTAATCTGGTCTAACATTTTTATTCGCTCCTATTCTCTTTTGATTCCAATTTAAATGGTTAAATACACTTTAGCATAGCACAGTTATCAAGTGCAATCAATAATTCTATCTTTTTTTTGCATAATTTGTATAAAAATACTCCTTTAGGGTTATATTACGGATGAGGTGATGACAAAATGATTTTAACCGAACAAGAGACTATGCTGTTAAATGATTTAAAACAGCAGGAAGAACTTTGCCGCGACAAATATGCCTTTTACAGCAGCGAAGCAAAAGACCCTGAATTAAAACAGTTATTTGAGGTCATTCAGAAAGAAGAAGCAGAACACTATGACACCATCAGCAGTCTGCTTTCCGGTGATACGCCTGATGTTGGTATAGCTGCCCCGAAGAACTATCAGCCAAAAGCTGCTTACCATGCATCCAGTGAAAATGCCGACAAGAAGCATGATGCATTATTGTGCAGTGATTCCATTTCCAGTGAAAAGTATGTATCTTCCGCATACAACAACGATTTATTCAGCTTTGCTTCTCCAAAAGTCCGTCAGATTTTAAACCATATCCAGACGGAAGAACAGCAGCATGCAGAAATGATTTACCGTTATAAAACTGCAAATCAGATGGCTTAACCTGCAGATGCATTGCAACTGTCAAAAAGGCATCGGAACAGGAAATTTTTCTGCTCCAATGCCTTTCATGCTTTTTATACTTATTATTTATTTTCGCTGCTCACGGTTCTTACATTTCATCTCATACATTCGCTCATCTGCCCAGTTAATATACTGTTCCATGGATGCCTCGGTATCCGGCTCCTTCTGGTAATAACCAATACTCATAGACAGACGGTACGGCAGCTTCTCATCCCTCTGCCACTGCTTTAACAAGGCTGTTATCTGGGCTTTCTTTTCTTCAGCCTGTTCCCAGCATAAAGCATCAGAAACCACTAAGAATTCGTCCCCTCCATAACGGATAATCAGTTCCTTTTCACAGAACGCCTCCTGCAACGCCTCTGCTGCAAAGCAGATTGCCTGGTCACCCGCTTCATGACCAAACTCATCATTGATTTTCTTTAACCCGTCCATATCAGCAAAGATAAATAACAATCGACGTCTGCTGGTATTTGCCTGTTTTACCATATCTACCACAAAACGGTTGATTCCCATCCGGTTATAAACTCCTGTCAGGCTGTCGCGGACTGCCATATTATCAATGTTACGGGCAGCATTCCGAAGTTCTGATACATTCTTTAACTTTTCCAATGCATTACTGATATTACGAATCCAGACATAATAATTCGGAATATGTTTTGTATCCAATGTACCGGTCAGTATCATATATCCCAGGCAATTATCCCTGAAATGAACCGGCATATAGAGATATTCCCCTGAACCTCTGCCATTCCACATTGCCGGGAACATCTGCTCACTGGTAAAAGAATAAAATTCCGGCATGCCGTCCTCATTATTTAATTTGGTTATGTATATCTTGTTTTCATAATCCCGGGTAATTGTGCGGTTGCGTAAAATGCTGTTACCACGGCCGGTCATCTCATAATAAATACTCTTATTCAGGCACAGATATACATCCTCTGTCGTAAACTTTCCAATATTCTGGCGGATACAGAAGATTAATTCTTCCAATGATTCGCACTCCATCATCTCATCTTCCATATTGCGTATCTGATAAGTATATTTTTCATTTTCTTTTTTTTCAAAGTATAACGTTTCTATCGCAGATACCACGCGCTTTTTATCCTCTAAAACACAGCCACAGCTTTCATGCACTGCAACACGGGAAGATAAAATCAGCTCCTGTTTCTTCCCTGTCTCAATTTCCTGCAAAAGTAACTGCATAGCGGTATAGCCCAGTGTCTCCTTTGGTCTGGCTACCGTAGTAATTCCCGGAATATAGCGCTGGGTATCATAAGAGCCATCAAATCCTGTTACTGCTATGTCCTGTGGCACCTGATATCCCAACTGTTTCAAACGGTTGCAGGCGCCTAATGCCATCTCATCATTGGCACAGCAAAGTGCCCGTGGTATCTTTCCAGCCTCTTCCATGGCATCCACTACCTGTACGCCACTGTCAAAGGAAAAATCCCCATGCCATACCGCATAATCTTCTGTTGAATAGTTCTTTTCTTCCACAAAATCTTCAAATGCCTTCTGGCGGATATTACTCTCTTCATTTGTTGCATTTGCAGCTACAAAATGAATTGGATGATAGCCATGACTGTCAACATGCTCTATCATCTCCCGCATTGCCTTATAATTATCTATTCCAATCAGGCTTAAGCCTTCTACCTTTTCCTCAAAGCTTACTGCAGGAATGCCAGCGTGATGTATTCTTCGGATAATTTCCTCTTTTGTTGGTTTCTCCCAAATTGTATTGGTCGCAAGAATTACGCCATCAAAACGTGAAAGATTAGCCAGCGAATATATTTTATTTTCTCCAAGCACATGCTTGTCCGAAATCTCACTCCCTGTCTGACAGGTAAAAATAGAGATTGCATAGTTTGCTTCCTTTGCCTTACGAATAATACCATTGATTAATCTGGTCTGATATTCACTATTCCATCCAGCTAAAAAGACTGCAATATTACCCAGTTCTTCCATTATGTTCCCTCCAGCATATTTCTTTTATTTTACCACAAATATTCCGGCTTTCCACCTACTTTTTATTAAACTCCTTAAATTTATTTACCAGACATTTTTATACGCCGCAGTGTGCATCCTCGCGGAGCGTTTTTTACTTTACAGGAACGCAATTTCCTGTAAAGTAAAAAAAGACCTGCAAAATAACAGGTCTCTTTTTCTACATCTTCTTTATATATTTTCTTATAACTGCGTTGTTACGAAAATATCATAAATTGCCTTGATGGCATTTTCAAAATCAGAATTACTTACTCCAATGATAATATTTAACTCAGATGACCCCTGGTCAATCATCTTAACATTGACATTCGCATGTGCCAGTGCTGAGAAGATTCTTCCGGATGTTCCTCTGGTGGAACGCATACCGCGTCCTACAACTGCAATCAGGGCGATGTTAGACTCTAATTCTACGCTGTCCGGCTTTGCAAGGCGGTGAATTGCAGATACAACTGCCTGTTCCTTGCCTTCAAATTCCGGCTGATGTACAAATACGGTCATGGTATCAATACCAGATGGCATATGTTCAAAGTTAATACCGTTTTCTTCAAATGCAGAAAGCACTTTACGTCCAAAACCAACTTCTGAATTCATCATATCTTTATCAATATTTACAGATACGAAGCCTTTCTTTCCGGCAATACCGGTAATGGTATATTTGGACTGGTGACAGGTTGTTTCCACAATCCATGTTCCCTCATCTTCCGGTGCATTGGTATTACGGATGTTGATTGGAATACCGGCTTTACGGACCGGGAATACTGCATCTTCATGTAATACGCTTGCTCCCATGTAGGAAAGCTCTCTTAACTCACGGTATGTAATTACTTTAATTGGTTCCGGATTGTCAATAATTCTTGGGTCTGCAATCAGGAAACCGGAAACATCAGTCCAGTTCTCATATGCTGTAGCATGAACAGCCTTTGCAACAATAGATCCTGTAATGTCAGAGCCGCCTCTGGAGAAGGTCTTAACACTTCCGTCCGGCATGGAACCATAAAATCCAGGAACTACAGCACGTTCAACCTTGGAAAGACGTTTGCTCAACACTTTATCTGTCTTGTCTGCATCAAAGTTACCATCTTTATCAAAGAAAATTACTTCTGCTGCATCCACAAATTCATAGCCTAAATAGTTCGCCATTACAATACCATTTAAATATTCGCCTCTGGAAGCCGCGTAATCAGAACCTGCCTTAGCTGCAAAGTTCTTCTCAATTACTTCAAACTCATCTTTCAGAGAAAGCTTTAAGTTCAATCCGTTAATAATGGAATCATAACGTTCTGCAATCTTTTTTAATTCCTTATCGAAATCCTCATCATTTTCCGCCAGAGCATAACATGCATATAACATATCTGTTACCTTGGTATCTTTGGAATTTCGTTTTCCCGGTGCACTTGGTACAACATAGCGGCGTTCCGGGTCTGATGTGATAATCCTGCCTACTTTTGCAAACTGCGTTGCACTTGCAAGTGAACTTCCACCAAATTTAACTACCTTAATCATCGTCATTTGCTCCTTTACTATCTCATAACTCAAGATTGTATCTTATTTTTCCCCATTTGAAAAGAAGTAAATGTAATTTCCATTTAAAAATTTCAATTTAATTTCTATTCAATTTATGCTTCTTCCTGTTTTTTGGTCTTTAATAGTTTGGTAAAGCAGCTTGCTGCTACCATAACACCTAATACCATCAGAAGAACTGCAACAATGAGCTGCAAACCATCTACTAAGAATACTGCAGTTCCATTCATTACATTGCTTACCAGTGCAATGAATTTCTGAACCAGTGCAGTAAAGGTTACTGCCAGCATGCTTACCATTGGTACATACAGCGTCCAGCCGGTACGTCCGGTAGTCTTTAAGAATACAGCCAGTGCAATCAGAACAAGTGCTGCAAGCAACTGGTTTGCGGAACCAAACAGCGGCCATACATTGTTGTATCCGCCCAGTGTTAATAAGTATCCAAAGAATAAGGTTACGATTGTTGCAAAATATTTATTGGTTAATACTTTGCGGACACCACCCATTTTTGCAGGGTCTGTTGTATCCTCATAGAATAATTCCTGGAAGGACATTCTTCCGATACGTGCTACAGAATCCAGTGAAGTAAGTGCTAATGCAGATACACACATGGTCATAAATACAGTTGCCACATCATTTGGTACACCTAACATTTCAAGGAAACCGGCAACACCGGATGAGAAGATTGCAAATGGTGTTCCATCTGGTTTTGTACCATTTACAGCTACTGCACCAACAACGACCAATACGATAATTCCAAGTAATGACTCTACTACCATTGCACCATAACCAACCATAGGCATATCTTTTTCATTGCGGATGGTCTTAGATGATGTCTCAGAAGATACCAGACTGTGGAATCCGGAAACAGCACCGCAGGCAATGGTTACAAATAAGGTCGGGAACAGATAAGATTTGCTTCCGTCTGCTCCGGTTAAAACGAATCCGTTAAATGCATTTAACTGCATTGCAGGATGTGCTACTACTACACCAACAACTGCACCGATAATCATACCAAGAAGCATAAAGGTTGTCATATAATCTCTTGGCTGCATCAAAAGCCACATTGGAAGTACCGATGCCAAGAATAAGTAAATCATGATAATGTAGATCCACATGGTCTTATTGGTATAGATTGGAAGTTTCATACCTACTGCAAACATTACTACGATTAATGCAATTGCAACGATACCTTTTACGATTTCGTTCATCTTTGGTGCTTTCTTTAAGATAATACCAAGGATAACTGCAACACCAATAAATAACATGGAAACGGTTGCTGCTGCACCGTTAGCATATACAGCATTACCATCACCTGCCGGATATGCATTGAAGGTTCCGGCAACCATATCTGTAAATGCTGCGATTACCAAAAGGGTAAATAACCAGCAGAATAACATGAAAAGTTTTCTTCCCATCTTACCGATGTACTTTTCAATAATCATACCCATGGATTTTCCCTCATTCTTAACCGATGCATACAGAGCACCGAAGTCCTGTACTGCTCCGAAGAACAATCCACCAACTACTATCCATAAGAATACAGGTACCCATCCGAACACACTGGCAAGGATTGGTCCCGTTACAGGGCCTGCACCAGCGATAGATGAGAACTGATGTGAGAATACGGTAAATCTGGATGAAGGAACAAAGTCCTCTCCGTCTTCATATTTTACTGCAGGGGTTTCAGCTTTCGGGTCGATTCCCCATTTCTTAGCCAGCCAGCGTCCATAAAGTAAATAACCGGCAGCCAACAATACGATGGCTATTAATACAATAACTAAACCATTCATTTTCAAATTCCTCCTCATATGAATTATTTAATTATTGTTTTTACTCCCTTTTAAATTTAATGTCAAGGTCTAAATTTAATCAATTTTGTATTACTTTTTTAATCTATCCTTCCTTTAATCGTTGCTCTGTAATGCGTCATAGCCGGTCTCTCCGGTACGGATTTTCTGGGCGGAGCGAATCTCATAGCTGAAGATTTTGCCATCGCCGACTTCTCCGGTAAAGGCTGCCTTCTGAATGGCTTCGATGGTCTTTTGTTCCCATTCTTCGGAAGATACTACGATTTCAAATTTGATTTTCGGAAGCATCTGCACTGCCACTTCCATGCCCCGGACGATTTCCTTATATCCTCTCTGCACACCACAGCCCATAACCTGCGATACCGTAATACCGTTGACTCCGATGGCATTTAATGCTGCTTTTACATCTTCGAATTTTTCTTCCCGCACAATTGCATCTATTTTAATCATCATATCTGATTATCTCCTTTTCTATCCTACTGGTCTAATCCGTTGAAGCTTGGGTAAGCATTTTCTCCATGCTGTGTTACATCCAGTCCAAGCTGTTCTTCTTTTAAGCTCACACGAAGCGGAGTAAAGATTCTTACCACTGCTACACAAAGCAGGGTACCAACCACTGCAATTACAATGGTAATTAAAATTCCTTCCAGCTGTGCCAGGAAAAGGCGGTAATCTCCAAACACCAGACCATCCCATTTTGCAGTACTGTTAATGGATTTCTGTGCAAAAATTCCGGTAGCAATTCCACCCCAGATACCGCCGATTCCATGGCATCCAAATGCATCCAGCGCATCATCAATTTTCAGTTTTTTCTTAATAAGTGCAACTCCGAAGTAACAAATCGGGCTGACCAAAGCTCCGATAATAAATGCTGACCAGATTGGAACAAATCCTGCACCTGGTGTAATTGCCACAAGTCCTACTACAAGTCCGGTGGATGCGCCTACCAGGGTTGGTTTTCCTTCTTTTACAACATCAATAAACATCCAGGATAATAAAGCTGCTGCTGCAGAAATTGCAGATGTCATAAATGCATGGGCTGCCAGTCCATCGGCTGCCAGTGCACTTCCTGCATTAAACCCAAACCAGCCAAACCATAAAAGGGATGCTCCCAATACAACAAACGGGATATTATGAATACGATAAGTTACCTGCTCATAGCCACGTCTTCTTCCAAGTATGATTGCCAGAACCAGTGCGCTGATTCCGGAACTGATATGTACCACATCTCCTCCTGCGAAGTCAACAGAGCCAATCTCTGCTAAAAGTCCGCCTTCTCCCCAGACCATATGTGCCAGTGGATAATATACAACAAAGGACCATAGTGTTACAAAGAGAAACAGTGCCTTAAACTTCATTCTTCCTACTAAGGAACCGGTAATCAGTGCCGGTGTAATCATGGCAAACATCATCTGAAATGCACAGAATACAAGATGTGGAATGGTATCTGCATAAGGTCCTGCCTCCCAGCCTACACCATTCAAAGCTATCCAACGGAAATCTCCGATGATACCTCCGTGGTTGCCACCAAATGCAAGGGAATAACCAAACAGTGTCCAAAGCACTACCGACAATCCCATGATTGCCACACATGCCATCATCGTGTTACATACATTCTTTCTTCGTACAAGACCTCCATAGAAAAATGCAAGTCCCGGTGTCATAAAAAACACAAGTGCTGTTGCAATCAGCATAAAGGCTGTATCTCCAGTATTCATATCTAATCCTCCTTCTTTTCACTTGAGAAACTCTTTATGCGAGTAGCGCACGGAACAAAGAATGTGCCTTGGCACATTCTCGCGCCTGTGGCGGTCGCTTGCGATATCTACCTTATACGCCGCAGTGCGCATCCTCGCGGAGCGTTTTTTACGTTACAGGAAAGCAATTTCCTGTAACGTAAAAAAAAGATGCCAAAAACACGTTTCCGTGTTTTTGACATCTTCGTCTACAGCTAGGACTATAGCACTTTTTTATTCCTATTGCAAGGGGATTTTTAAATCAATTAATTATTTTTCGTTCTTTTGCTAGTTTTTTTGTGATGTTTCCGGCTGTTTTCTCACCCAAAAGGATGCTTTATTTCATCCATTTATCTGCTTCTTCTTTCAGCCAGGAGTACCATGCTTCCATTCCCTCTCCGGTCTTTGCGGAGATTGGGAATATCTTAAGATTCGGATTCCGTTTCCATGCATACTCCTTTACCTTATCCATATCAAAGTCAAAATATGGCAGCACATCAATTTTATTGATAATAAGTGCATCGCATACAGTAAAGATTAATGGATATTTCAATGGCTTGTCGTGTCCTTCCGGTACGGACAAAATCATTGCATTCTTCACTGCTCCGGTATCAAACTCTGCCGGGCAGACAAGGTTTCCTACATTTTCAAGGATAGCAATATCTACATCCTCCGTGCCAAGCTCCTTCAAGCCCTGTCTGGTCATGTCTGCATCCAGATGGCACATACCGCCGGTATGAAGCTGCACAACCTTTGCCTTTGTCCTATCAGCAATCGTCCATGCATCTACATCGGAATCAATATCCGCTTCCATGACTCCTACCCGGTAGTCCTTTAACAGCTCATTGACCGTTGGCACCAGGGTAGAAGTCTTGCCACTTCCCGGTGAAGACATCAGATTTAAGAGAAATGTTTTCTCTCCCTTTAACTGTTCTCTTAAGCTGGCAGCATCCTTATCATTGTTTTCAAATATACTTCTTTTTACTTCAATTACTTTCATTTCCAGTTCCTCAATTATATCTTATTTTACATCTGCTCTTGCCAGTGCATCTTTATAATACTTGAAGTCTGTAAATACTTCGTTGGTATACGGATTCTTCTTGTTCTTTACCGATTTGTAAACGATGTATCCTAATGCAATGGCATTTACAATCAGTGCCAGTGCGCTGACGATGGTCATTGCGGTCGGATCTGCGTTGTTCGAAGTTCCTGCTACAATGCCATTTACCGTTCCGTCTGCATACTGTCTGGAAACGGTTGCCCATGGATAATAGGTTGTTCCATCGGCAGTAGTCTCCTGAAACAGTGGAAAAATCTGGGCAAACATACACCAGATTGCCAGTGTATTTGCACGGTTCATAATCCAGCCACCCTTGTTCCAGATTAATGCTGCAATAGTAGGTGCTAAAAGCAGTGCTACACCACAGAACCAGGAGTGGGTTGGCAGACAATTGTAGGTATAAGCGAAGTTCCAGATATCATATACTACAATGTAAACCCAGATCATATCCGGCCAGATCATATCCTTCTTGTCTTTGGAGGAATATACTTTCCACCAGCCTGTCATGCAAAGGATATTTAAGATTCCTGCGATTCCGTTCATTACATTGTGCCAGCCACCATAAAGCCATACATCTTCAGAAGATAACCACCAGGAATACCAGCCGTTGATTGCGGATTCGAAATCGCTGGCTACTGCAATCAAAATATTAATTGCTACGATTACAAATGGGAATGCGCGGAACCACTGTTTCTTTCCAATACCCCATTCATACTTAATCATCATAAAGCCGATACATCCGGCAAGTGCTGCATACAGTTTTGCATAATGGAACCATCCATTCATATAAAGATGTGTCTGGTTATTTACTGCCCATTCTACGCCCTGTCCTGCGCACACTGCAATTACAACAAAGTAAACGGTAAGTGCCAGCGGAATAATTCCAAACATCATAAGTCCACCAAACTTGGTTCTTCTTGCAAACTCATTTAATAAAATAAGTCCGGCTAAGACTGCCAGCATGGCAATCCACTGATAAATTCCATTTCCTCCATAAACATGAAACAACATTTTAACCCCTTCTTTCTTTGGTAAATTATTTATTGGAAAGCCTGCCTCAGCAGGCCTCCATTTCTTTGATACTGCATTCATTTCCCGTCAGCAGATAGGTGTCATCACTCTTACAGTACGGACATTGTCTGCCGAATTTTACAGTTGGATAAGTTTTTTTGCAATTCTCGCACATGGTTACCGCCGGAAGCGTCTCGATACGCAATTCCGATTCCGATAACAGGTCCGATTTCTTCCGGTAATAGTCCCAGCAGTCTAAAAGGTATTCCGGGACAATTCCACTGACTTCTCCAATTTCCAGAGTAACAGAACCTATCTTCGTCACTTCATTTTCTTCTGCTACTTCCTTTAATGTTTTTGAAATATGAATGATAATTCCCAGTTCATGCATACACTCACATCCTGCTTTTTATTTCTTCCTGCCTTTGAATTTAATCTTAATCTCACGCTTTAACATATATGGGAAGATTGCCTTTAACTTGTCTTCTGATTTTACCATGCGGCTTGCATCCGGCAGGTCACGGCTTAAGTGGATGGCATCAAATTCGCACTTCGTTGTACAGATTCCACAGCCGATACACTTATTCGGGTCTACTACGGTAGCACCACAGCCTAAGCAGCGGTTTGCTTCCTTCTGTACCTGCTCCTCGGTAAAGGTGCTTCGTAAATCACGGAAGGTATGCTTTGCATCTCCAGCCTTATGTCCCGGCACCTGACGTTTTGCATTGTCAAAGGTCTCAACTTTAATATTGTCTTTATCCAGTTCAATGAATTGTCGTCTGTTACGTCCCAAAGTAAGGCTCTGTCCTTCATGGACAAAACGGTGAATAGATACACAGCCTTCTTTTCCTGCTGCAATAGCATCAATAGCAAATCTTGGTCCGGTATAGTTATCTCCACCGGTAAAGATATCCGGCTCTGCAGTCTGGTATGTTACCGGGTCTGCCTTTAAGGTTCCGTTCGGATTAAATTCCACTCTGGTTCCTTCTAATAAAGCCCCCCACTTAATGGACTGTCCAATGGATAATAATACCTGGTCACAAGGAACGGTTAATAATTCTTCTTCGTCATATTTTGGTGAAAACCGTTTATTCTCATCCAGTACAGAGATACATTTTTTGAATACCACTGCGGTTACTTTGCCATTCTCGGTAAGGATTTCCTTTGGTCCCCAGGAATTATTTACCACAATGCCCTCTTCTTCTGCCTCTGCCACCTCATCATCGGCTGCCGGCATAATATCTCTTGATTCCAGACAGAACATGGATACATCGGAAGATCCGGTACGAAGTGCGGTTCTTGCAACGTCTACTGCTACATTTCCTCCACCGATTACTACGGTCTTGCCGGATAATTTCACGCCTTCTTCATTTAAATTGACACGACGCAAGAAGTCTACTCCGGTTTCTACGCCTACGGCGTCTTCTCCCGGTACTCCGGTCATACGTCCGCCCTGTGCACCAATTGCTATGTAAAATGCTTTATACCCCTGTTCACGCAGCTGTGCTATGGTAATGTCCTCGCCAACTTCTACGCCGCACTTGAATTCTACCCCCATCTCGCGCAGCACATCGATTTCTGCATTGATCACATCTTTTTCCAGACGGAAAGATGGAATACCATTCATCAGCATACCACCCGGTCTTTTTTCTTTTTCAAATACAGTAACCGGATAACCCATTTTCTTTAAATAGAATGCGGCTGACATCCCTGCCGGTCCTGCTCCGATTACTGCTACCTTCTCCTCAAAAGGCTTTCCGGAATAATTCAACATTGGTGGAATATAACGCTTCTCTGCATGAAGCTCCTGTTCCGCAATGAATTTCTTGATTTCATCAATGGCTACTGCCTGGTCAATGGTTCCCCTGGTACATGCATCTTCGCAGCGGCGGTTACAGATTGCTCCACATACTGCCGGGAACGGATTCTCCGTCTTAATCAGCTTCAATGCATCCAGATATCTTCCCTGAGATGCCATTTTAATATATCCCTGTACCGGAAGATGTGCCGGACATGCTGTCTTACATGGTGCGGTACCGGTGTCATAACAGTTAATCTGGTTATCATCCCTGTAATTTGGATTCCATTTTTCCGGTCCCCACTTGGTGGTATCCGGAAGCTCCTGCTGCGGATAGGTAATATGCCCGCCATCTTTGGTGCATAATTTCTGTCCGAGCTTTGCTGCACCAGCCGGACAGTACTCTACACATCTTCCGCAAGCTACACATTTCTCCGGCTCTACGCTGGCACGGTATGCGGAGCGTGACATATTCGGTGTGTTGAAAAGCTGGGATGTACGCAATGCATTACATACACCGACTGCACAGTTACAGATTGCAAAGATTTTATCTTCTCCATCAATATTGGTAATCTGATGGACATAGCCATTATCCTCTGCTCGCTGCAGAATCTCCATTACTTCATCATAATCAATGTAACGGCCCTTTCCGGTCTCTACACAGTAATCTGCCATATCACCGACACCAATACATAAATCATCCTCTAAGTCTCCGGTTCCCTCCCCACGGATTCGCTGTTGCCGTCTGCAGGAACATGCGCCAACGGAATATTTATCATATTTATTGAGCCAGTGGGAAATATGCTCCACGCTTGCCGACTGCTGGTTTGCCGGGATTGCTTTCTCTACCGGAATAACATGCATTCCGATTCCTGCTCCACCCAGCGGAACCATCGGTGTTACTTTCTCCAGTGGAAGTCTTGCCATCTGCTCAAAGAAATCTGCGATTTCGGTATGCTCTTCCACCTGCTCTTTGTTCATTACCATAAATTCTGCGCATCCCGGTACGAACATTGGAAGTACATACTGTTTGTGATGGTCTTCGTTCTCCCAGTTGTACTCAATGACTCCGATGACACTCATTTCTTCTAAGAGTTCTTCGGTCCGCTCTACGCTCTTCTTACATTTCTTTGCTACTTCTGCTGCGGTAGCCGGTACTCTGACTTTCATTGCCAGTGCAACTTCTGCCATCTCATCCGTCACTACACTTGCCAAGCCCCAGTATTCCGGGTCATTTTCCGTAACTTTTACTCCGATTCGGTCTGTAATCTTCTGACCAAGTTTCAGAATCAATTCTCTTGGTTCTGCCATGTGCCCCTCCTTTGTATGATACCTGTATTGCTCCCCTCACAGGTTGTTTTTTGCCGTGATTCATTACAATATTTGTATATATTATACAATATCCGGTTATTTTTATCAATAATTATCACACTTTTCACAATAGTTCTTCGCAAAAAAGAAACTGTGTCTTGTGAATTTTATACACAAAACACAGTTTCCTGTTTCTTTTGATTTTCTCACTATTTGAAACTTATTTTTTCAAAATCAGTTTCAAAAATTCTTATTTTCAATTAATCCAGTGGAATCAGTTTTTCTTTTCCACCCATATATGGCTGCAATGCCTTTGGAATATTTACGCTTCCGTCCGCATTGAGGTTGTTCTCTAAAAACGCAATCAGCATACGAGGTGGTGCAACTACAGTATTATTTAAGGTATGTGCGAAATATTTATTTCCATCCTTGCCTTTAACACGGATTTTCAGTCTTCTTGCCTGTGCATCGCCTAAGTTAGAGCAGCTTCCTACTTCGAAGTATTTCTTCTGACGTGGAGACCATGCTTCTACGTCACAGGATTTCACTTTCAAGTCTGCTAAGTCTCCGGAACAGCACTCAAGGGTACGTACCGGAATATCTAAGCTGCGGAACAAATCTACGGTATTCTTCCAGAGCTTGTCATACCACTCTTTGGACTCTTCCGGCTTACATACAACAATCATTTCCTGCTTCTCAAACTGGTGGATACGATATACACCACGTTCTTCAATACCATGTGCTCCTTTTTCTTTACGGAAACATGGAGAGTAGCTGGTCAGGGTATATGGAAGTTTTTCTTCATCATTGATGGTATCAATGAATTTACCAATCATGGAATGCTCAGAAGTACCAATCAGATACAAATCCTCACCTTCGATTTTATACATCATGGCATCCATTTCATCAAAACTCATAACACCGGTTACAACATTGCTCCGAATCATAAATGGTGGTACACAGTATGTGAATCCACGGTCAATCATGAAATCTCTTGCATAAGAAATAACTGCAGAATGTACTCTTGCAATATCTCCCATCAGATAGTAGAATCCATTTCCCGCAACTTTTCCTGCTGCGTCCAAATCAATACCATGGAAACGATCCATGATATCGGTATGATATGGGATTTCAAAATCCGGAACAACCGGCTCACCAAATTTTTCAATTTCTACGTTACAGGAATCATCTTTTCCAATCGGAACGGATGGGTCTATGATGTTTGGAATTGTCATCATAATCCTGGTAATCTTTTCCTGTAAATCTTTTTCCTGCTCTTCTAACTCTGCAAGGCGGGCTGCATCTTTGCTTACCTGCTCTTTTAATGCCATAGCTTCGTCTTTCTTGCCCTGTCCCATCAATGCACCAATCTGCTTGGAAATACTGTTACGGTTTGCACGTAATGCATCTGCTTCCTGCTGTGCACTTCTTGCCTGCTCATCTAACTCAATTACCTCGTCTACCAGTGGCAATTTGTGATCCTGGAATTTCTTCTTAATGTTCTCTTTTACGATGTCCGGATTTTCCCGTAAGAATTTTAAATCAATCATCTTTGTTCTCCTTCTTTGATATCATGTGCTTTTTTTGAAAATTTTATAGGATTGATTCGTAAGCATGCGGTTTTTCTCGCTACTCGCGTAAAAAATGCCTTCCATCCCATGCATTTTCATACATGGGACGAAAGGCTTATCTACCGTTCCGCGTTGCCACCCATTTTGCCGCATCTCTTTTTACGTCTTCTCCTCTTTGCCTGCGACCACTTCATTGCGTATCATAAGGGGTACGAACCCGTGGCTTTCACCACCAGCCTCCGAAAGTGGACAAATTGCTTCCTAATACCGACTCACACCAGCCGCCGGCTCTCTGAATTATTCCGTCAATCTTAGCTTTCGTCAAACGCTGTTTTTACTCTGTTCCCTATTATAGCGCGGGGAGTGGATTTACGCAAGGGGATTCTACAATCCTCTGATTATATTTAAGTAATCCTGGCGTTGGTCAACAACAGCATAGATTATAACTCTTTTATTTTCTTCATTTATCTTATAGAAAACCAGATTTTTTTCCAATATCAACACCCGATACCCTTGTCTTTTCAATACCAGATAATGCGTTTCTCCCCCCTTTAATGGATGAACTGCCAAATCAAGAATATTCTGTTCCAGTTCTTCTAATTTTTCCAGTGCAACCTTATTACCAAAATTTTCGGCTATATACAATACGATTTTTCTAATCTGCGCATCTGCCGTTTCTGTACGAACAACTTCATATTTCAATAATTCTATTCCTCCCCAAGCATTTGTCTTAAATCATCAAATGTTTCACGAACCGGTGCTACTCTACCATTCTTTACATCATCTTCCGCTTCTGTAAGAATTTCCAAAAGTTCTATTCTTGACTTCATTCTTTTATATTCCTCATACGAAAGAGAGACTGTATCACCACGACCGTTTACTGTGATTATAACCGCTTCATTTTCTTCTCTGCATTGTTTTGAAATTTCACTATAATGATTTCTTAAATCTGCAGATGGTCGTATTGTTTCCTGTAATGCATGCATAAAAAACACCTCCGCCTATATTATAGTCACATCATATCATAATTTGACTATATTATCAAGTTTTCCATTCGTAAAACCCATCGTAAACCATCGTAAAACCATAAAACCCATAACAAAATTCGGAAGGGATTTTTGTTACTTTTTACTATATCCATGTTCATTTCTGGAAAAAGAATGTGCCTTGGCACATTCACGGTCTAAGCGATTTTTCTTTTAACAAAATTTTTGCAGTTCTTTATATCTAAAATACTGTGTTGCTGAAAAATGTGATGAATGTATGGTTAGTCGATAACTGTTGCATCTCTATCCCACAAAAACTCTCTATGTCCATTCCAATTAACCCTATAAAAGGTATATCCTTCTGCCTCATTATTAAAAACTTCTAATACATCAAACTCGGTTCCATAATCCGTCAAAATAAAATCGTGATACTCTTTGTCACTTGGCTGGTCTGTTAAATATGCTCCATTTGAATTCGTAACCTTCACCCGAAACAGCACCGGCTCCTCTGTTTCTGTCTCCGTCATAGCCTCGGTCTCTGTCACGTCCTCATTTTCTGCCTTTGCCTCCGTTGCTGTCTCGCTCTCTGTCTCAGTTGTGACAACTGCTTCGGTCACTTCTATAGCAGCTGGATTTGCCTGCTTCTTCGTGCTGCCGCAGGCTGTAACTGATATTGCCATAAGTATCGTTAATACTCCTGTCATAACTTTTTCCGCTATTGCTGTTGAAATCTTTCTGTTTTTCATAAATGTCCGCCTTTCCTGTTTATCTTCCTTTTATCATTTGAACTGCTCTCTATTTTAGTACATATATTTACTAAAGCCAATAGTAAACATCTTTATTATGATAAATTAAAAAAGTCCTCTGCAAGACATATTATTTTTAGGATATATTCTGGATTTTTTGAGAATTATATAAATTTATTTTTGAAAAATTCCGGATTTATTTTTAGATTTGGAGATTATATGGATTATATACAGCGAATGCGTAATTTACGCGAAGACCATGACAAAACCCAGCAGGAAATTGCCGACGTTCTCGGAACTTCCCAGACCATGTACGCCCGCTATGAGCGTGGTGCTAATGAGCTTCCTATCCGCCATCTTCTGAAGCTCTGCCATTACTATAGTGTTTCTTCCGATTATTTTCTTGGTCTTTCTGATATAAAAACAGCTCATTTACACCATGACAGTAAAATCTAAAAAGAGGAAAATTCAATGAAATCTGAATTTTCCTCTTTTTTTACACTTTTTCTATTTTTTACTCGTGACGCAATGCCTCGATTGGGTCTAAGTTTGCTGCCTTATAGGATGGCAGAAGACCGAAAATAATTCCGATAATCATGGAGAATACCACGCCGCCTACGGCTGCCGGTGCACTGATGGCAACCGGTGTGGTACTCAGTTTCGAGATAATCTCAGCTAATATGATTCCCACCAGAACTCCAATCAATCCGCCTAAACTGGTAAGTACTGCTGCCTCGGTTAAGAACTGTCCTAAGATAACAGACTTTCTTGCTCCGATTGCTTTCTTCAGACCAATCTCACTGGTACGCTCCGTTACGGATACCAGCATGATATTCATTACACCGATACCGCCAACCAGAAGGGAAATTCCGGCAATCCAGATTAACATGGTATTGGTGGACTGGCTCAACTGCTGAATTTGTTTTGCCTGCTCCAGTAAGTCTTCGGATTTGTACTTAATGGTATCATCCGATGCTGCAAGATAGCCATTTAAAATATCGGCACTCTTCTTTCCTGCATTGGTCATATCGCTGGTGCTCTTTGCTTTAATGAGAACCTGCTGTGGTTCGTCATAACGATAGATAATCGGCCAGGTTACAGATGGTACATAAATCTTACCACTGCTGTCCTGGGAATAAGTATAATAATCATCAATGGAATTGATAACCGGCTCGAACTGCTCGCTCTTGGTTGCAATTCCTACAACAATATATGGCTGCTGCTTAATCTCAATGGTCTTTCCAATTGGATTCTCACCCTGAAATAATGCTTCTGCAGAATCTTCATCTAAGATTGCGACCTTTGAAAAATCACTGTAGTCCTCTTCGGTAAAGCAGCGTCCGCTCTTCATAATCATTCCCGCAGTATTAAAGTAGCCATTGTCTACTCCCATAATATAACCGCCGGAAAGAGAAGTATTTTTATAGTATGCCCCATCATAATCCTGTCTGGAAAGGAATAAAGATGCATCCTCTACTTCATCCAGATCTTTAATCTGCTCCAGTGCTTCATTTGTAATTACCGGAATTCCACCCGGTACACTTCCATAGGAAAAATCCATGGAATAATCTCCCTGATACAACTGCACTGTAACATTGTTATCACCTGCGCCAATCAGGTTCTGCTCAATCTGTTCATTCGTTCCTTTAATCGTAGATACAATTGCAATAATCGCTGCAATACCAATAATAATACCCAGCATAGTTAAGAAGGAACGCATCTTGTGTGACCAGATACCCTGAAAAGATAATCTTAAATTTTCTAACATGTTCGTCCCTCCTACTAATACATTACAGTTCCGGAATCTTCATCCTTATTGGTTTTGACTCCTTCTTTTGCTGTCTTACCATATGGAAAAGCAAGATAATCATCCATTGTAACTCCGGATTTAATTTCTACTGCATATCCGTATATGGTCTTTCCTGTCTTCACATACTGTTTTACAAGATGACCAGTTCCATCATCCTTCATGACATAGCTCTTACCATCTTCCTTACGCACATATGCTTTATCCAGATAAATCTTATCGGAAGAATCTTCATCTCCACCAAGATTAATGGAAAGACTTAAGTTGTCTCCATTGCTAAGTCCAGTGCTGTCTTCAATATATGCGGTATAGCCATAATAGGATGCATTCGGATTGCCATTGCCATAATAATAGCCATTGGAATCCTCCGGGTAATCATTAATCTCTGTTATTGTTGCATCAAATACCATTCCGGTGCTCCAGGAGGTTGCTGTAACACTCTGTCCGACTTTCACCTGTTCCAATGCAAGCTCATTTAGAGTTCCCTTTACATATAGACCATCTGAACCGGAAAGTGTCAAAAATGCACTTCCATCATTTGGAAGATTATCCGGATCTCCTGCTTTCTTTACGGTACCATTAAACTCAGCATAAACCATTCCATCTTCTGACTGGCTTTCCATCTGTTTCAACGCAAGCTCCGCTTTTCTTTTATCCAGATCAAGCTTAGTCAGTTCTTTTTCTTTATCCGCAATCTCTTTTGCCAGTTCATCTGCTGTATATCCGCTCTGCTGGTTATCATCCGGTACAGATGGTGTATCCGGTACAACCGGTTCGACCGGGGTATCCGGGACATCCGGCTCATTAATTACTTTACTTCCATCAATAACATACCATTTTGCATCCGGGTCTGCTTCCTCTAAAGCTGCACCGACTTTTGTCCATGCACTGATTAAGGTTCCGGCTACGGTATTTCCGTCATGAATTTCAAATACCGCAACCTTCCCCTCACTTTTCAATGTATTCAGATAGCTTCCATAGACATATGCTTCCTTTGTACATAAGAAGCGGTATGGATTCTCCTGGCTTCCATCTCCGGTATATGGCTGCGCCGTTGTTGAAATATAATTATAGGCATCTCCGTTCTTCTCTTCTACCGTATCCGGTGTGGTTACAGAAGTATCCGTAGATGGTGTTTCCGGTGCTGATGGCGTCACACTGTCTACAGACGGTGTACTTGTTGTGGCATTGCTGATTGGCTTGGTATTTTTAAGCTTTTCCAATTCCTTCTGTGCTACAGCACTATTATTTTCGATTGTCTGGATGTCTAATTTCTTCATCTCAATTGCCAGGTCAATATTGGTCATATCATATTGTAACAGCGGGTCACCTTCGGATACTTCCTGTCCTTCTGTTACAAACACTTTCTGAATGGTCTGCTCTGTGCTGACATAAACATCCTGCTGCTGTCCATTGGTCACGGTTCCGTCACTTTCCATGCTGTCATCCCAGGAACCAGTATTTAACATGGATACTGACTGTACCTCTGCTACCAGCTTACTATTCTGGTATGCCCGGTATCCTACTATTCCTCCGGTGATTCCACCTCCGGCTAAAACTACGATTAGAATTGCAATTACAACTTTCTTTTTCATGCCTTGCCCTCCTCATCGTCTGTAAATATTTCTCCGTCTACTATATGGAGGATTCTCTTTGCCTGTTTTGCAATGTTAATATCGTGGGTAATCATGACAATGGTAACGCCCTCATCATTCAGGCTCTGGAACAATTCCATAATCTGTTTACCGGATTTCTGGTCCAATGCTCCGGTCGGCTCGTCTGCCAGTAAAATCTTCGGATTATTTACCATGGCACGGGCAATTGCTACTCTCTGCTTCTGTCCACCGGAAAGCTGTGTCGGACGGAACCCGGAACGGTCTCCTAATCCTACACGCTCCAATGCCTTCTGTGCTCTTTCTTTCCGTTCTTTCTTCTTTACACCGGCATAGCTCAGTGGAAGTGATACGTTATCCAGTGCACTTTCCCTTGGCATCAGCTGAAAACTCTGAAATACAAATCCAATACTGTTCAGTCGGACAGCAGACATCTCACGGTCTTTTAAGTTTAAGACATCCTTTCCTGCCAGTTCATAGGTTCCAGAAGTCGGTCTGTCCAGACACCCGATAATATTCATCAATGTTGTCTTCCCGGAACCGGACGGTCCCATGATAGCAACATATTCTCCTTCTTCTACCTGTAAAGATACATCCTTCAATACCGGAACTACCAGTTTATCCTGATTGTAATCTTTATAGATATGCTGCAGATTCAGAATCATTCAACCACCTCCGAATCTGTCGCACCTGACTCGCCGCTATCTGTAAATTCAGTTCCGGCTTCATCATACATTCCTTCGTCCATGTATTCGGTTCCGTCAGTATTATTATACATGCCTTCATCCATAGATTCAGTTCCGTATTCATCATACATTCCTTCGTCCATACCAGAATCATCTGTAGATTCCTGATTATATAACGGAGAAGAATAATCTACTTCTTCCATATTGGTAACTGCTGTTACACCCTCATACAGTCCCTGCATCGGGAATGCAATCAGGTCATCTTCAGAAAGTCCGGATTTAATCTCATATTCATCGAGATTCTCATCATACTCGCCTAATTCTACCTTGCGTTTTTCCAGTCTGTTCTTCTTGTCTGCTGCCCATACATATGGGTCTCCATCATCCTGCACAATATAATAGCCGTACAGCCAGACTCCTTCCTTTTCTTCAACCTCGCCCTGTCCGTAATCCGGCTCTATATATAAATGCTGTCCTAACATCAGCCCGTCTGTACTGTCCAAAGTAACATAGAATGAATACTTAGACGCAGAATCTCCAGAACTGCCTCCATCATACATATCAGAAGAATTACTGTCCGTCTGGCTGCTTTCAGTATCAATCTTGGAAATACTTCCTGTCCAGGTCTGCGTCTCATCTAATCTGGAACGTAAAATAACCGGTGTTCCCTCTGAAATTGTTCCTACAGAAGTCTCATCAATCGTTCCTTTTACACGGTACTCGCCTGTCGCTAATATTTTCATATATGCTGCAGTATTTCCATTGGGATCCACCCCGTTTTCATTGATTTCTTTTACAACACCAGCCATCTTACTGGTTACTTCTGAGTTGTCGATGGATTTCTGGTATTTGTCAATCTCTGCCTGTTTGCTTTTCTTGTTGTATTCTGACTGCTTAATGGAAGTCTGCAGTGTCTGAATCTGTGTGGTATATTCAAACTGCTGGTCTTCCGGTGCGCTTGCTTTTTCTTTCTGCAATTCTGCAATCTGTGCATTTGAATTGGAAATGTCATTTGCAATGCCTTCCATCTCAAGCTTTGCCTGGTCTATCTGCATCTGCAGTTCTTCTGTATCATAAGAAAATAATACGGTTCCCTCTTCTACTTCATCACCAACAGAAACGTATACTTCCTTTACTTTACGTTCGGAATCCTTATTTATCTCTAAGGTCTCCTGTGGTTCTACCACACCACTGTAACGATTATTGATTCCTGCTGACTGGTTCATAATTGCAGATACTTTTTCTACATATACCTTGTCTGCAGAATTTCCACCGCTGCTTCTTCCCTTTAGGAAATAGAATCCTACTCCGGCTGCAACTACTGCCGCTGCAATAACTCCAATAATAATGCCTACCTTCTTTTTGCTCATCTGTCTCCTCCTGAATAATTCCTTTTTCCTGCCTTTTACCTGTAGAAACTGCCGTTGGCAGCTTTTTATGGATGCCTGACTTCGAAAAAAATAGCCGTAAAGCTTTCATACTTTACGACTATTTTATCATTTTCTTATTCGAAATACAGCGTGGATAATTCCTAAGATTTCTTAAGAAATCATTAATTTCCCGACAAAAATTTTTACGATTTATTTCAGAGGATATTTTGCAGTTAATTCTGCTACAATTGCTCTTGCTTTCTCAGAAGCTGCCTCGCCCTCTTTAATCATCATGGCAATTGCCTCTGCAATCTTGTCCATATCTTCTGTATTCATGCCTCTTGATGTAACAGCTGCAGTACCAAGACGAACACCACTGGTTACGAATGGAGACTTCGGATCATTCGGAATGGTATTCTTATTACATGTGATGTTTACAGCATCTAATAATTTTTCTACTGCCTTACCTGTCAAATCATAATTAGTAAGGTCTACTAACATCAGATGGTTGTCAGTTCCGCCGGATACAATTTTGATATCACGGCTTAATAATCCCTTGCAAAGTGCCTGGGCATTATCAATAATACCCTGCTGATATACCTTGAATTCCGGCTGTAACGCTTCTTTTAAGCAGACTGCCTTTGCTGCAATGACATGCATTAAAGGTCCACCCTGGATTCCCGGAAATACTGCCTTATTAAAGTTATATTTATCTGCTGCTTCCTGATTGCAGAGAATCATTCCGCCTCTTGGTCCTCTTAAGGTCTTATGAGTTGTTGTTGTTACAACATCTGCATATGGGATTGGGCTTGGATGAAGTCCTGCTGCAACAAGTCCTGCGATATGTGCCATATCAACCATAAGAACTGCACCACAGGCATCTGCAATTTCACGGAATTTCTTGAAATCAATGGTTCTTGCATATGCGGATGCACCTGCAATAATCATCTTTGGCTTACATTCCATTGCAATCTGCATAACATTGTCATAGTCAATGAAGCCTTCATCATTTACACCATAAGGCACAATATGGAAATATGTTCCGGAGAAGTTTACCGGACTTCCGTGTGTTAAATGTCCACCATGGTCTAAGTTCATTCCCATTACGGTATCACCCGGTTTTAAAATAGCAAACTGTACAGCCATATTTGCCTGTGCACCGGAATGTGGCTGTACATTTACATAGTCACAGCCAAACAGCTCTTTTGCTCTCTCAATTGCCAGGTTCTCTACAATATCAACGCAGTCACATCCGCCGTAATATCTCTTTCCCGGATAGCCTTCTGCATATTTATTAGTCATTACACTGCCCATTGCTGACATTACTGCCGGGCTTACCCAGTTCTCAGATGCGATCAGCTCAATGTGGCTGTTCTGACGGTCAAATTCTTTGATAATGGCATCTGCAACTTCCATGTCCACTGCCTGAATATCTTCTAATGTATACATGTTTCTTCTCCTTCTCTATGTGATTTTCTTTAGGCGATTGCGAAAGGGGACAGCATTTCTTTCAAAATTTTGCTATGAAAGGGTATTTGGAGTTATTTGTACTGGAATGCCAGCAGTTCTTAAGTGTATGTTTTGCTTGATTGTAAACTGTCTTTCCGTTGCTTTGACGGGGTCGCTGTACTGTCCGCCAACTGCAGATGCGGCATAAAGCCTGCAAGGAGCACTAAGAATTTCGGCATGGACATCGTACATTCCGGCAACCGGCGCAAATTCACATCCATGTTCAATTGCGCCTCGCTGGCACGTCCCTGTGCCAGCGTTGCCAAAGAACAGGCGAAATTCTAAGTGCCCCTAACAGCCCTTATCATGCATCTGAAGTTGACGAACAATGCAGCAACGATGTCAAACATTGGAAAGACTGTTTTTATCGCATCAAGCAAAATATACCTTTTAGAACTACGGGATTTCAGTGCAGACTCCAATGCCCTTTCTATAGAAAAATTTGAAAGACTGGTTATCCAATTTCGCAATCGCCCAATAAATTTACTTTGAGTATCATTATAAGTGATAGCCTGATTCAACGCAACAGTATTTTTACGCATTACCGTAAAAAAGTGCATTTTCAGATATCTTTTCCAGTTCCCTTTTCTAGGTGTCGTATTTCATATTATACTGCCACTTAAATATGGCAGTTCCAATGATAACAATATAGCCTGCAATACTGAGGACATCCGGTATCTGATTCAGGAACAGAATGCCAAGAAGTGCCGCAAAGACAATCTGGGTGTAATCAAAAACAGATATCGCTTTTGCCGGTGCTTTCGTATATGCTGTGGTAATGCAGATTTGTCCGCCTGCTGCACATACGCCAGCCAGCATAAGGCAGACAAACTGTGTCATGCTCATAGGCTTATATCCGATGATAAAAAACGGCAATGTGACAACACAGGAAAAGAGTGAAAAACAAAGGACGATAACCGGTCCCTTCACTCCCATTTTCCCCAATTTACGCACATAGGTATAAGCAATTCCTGCACCCAGTCCGCCCAGTGCTCCAATCAGTCCGTAAACAAACTGTATATCAAAGGATGGCTTAATGACAAGCAGTGCTCCGGTAAATGCCAGCACGACTGCTCCCCATTCTACTTTATTTGCCTTTTCCTTTAAGATAAAGGTTGACATAATAATTGCAAAGAAAGGCGATAACTTATTTAACATATTGGCATCTGCAATATTCAGCCGGTCAATGGCATAGAAATTACAGATTAATCCTACCGTTCCGCAGAAGCTTCGCATGAAGAGTCCGCCCCAGCTTTTCTTTGGTGCATAGAATGGCTCTTTTGCCCGGATGAGCAGAAAAGCTGCCACAACGGCAGCTACTGCATTTCGGAAAAAAGCCTTTTCCATCGTAGGCAGGTCTCCTGACAGCCGGACAAAAAATGTCATCAGTGCAAAGAAGAAGCCTGCTCCTATAATAAATAAAATTCCCTGTCTTTTTTCCTGTTTCATATGATTCTTTCTATTCTGCAAGCAGTTTTTCTACACTTGCAAGTTTGACGCAAAGTACAAAAATTTTAGTTGCTGTCTCAAGTTCTTCCATAGTCGGGAAGCTTGGTGCAATACGGATAACAGAATCCTCCGGGTCTTTTCCATAAGGGAAAGGTGCTCCTGCCGGTGTCAAAACAACGCCTGCTTCTTTTGCTTTGGCAACAACACTCTTTGCACATCCCGGTAAAGTATTAAAGCAGATGAAGTATCCACCCTTCGGGCTAATCCAGGAACCGATTCCAAGCTCGCCTAATTCATCCTGCAATGTTCTTTCTACCATTTCAAACTTCGGACGCATAATTGCTGCCTGTTTCATCATATGTGCATTGATTCCGTCAATATTTTTGAAATAACGTACATGACGAAGCTGATTAATCTTATCATGTCCGATGGTCTGCATCGTAAACTGTTTTTCAATGAAGTCAAGGTTTGCCTTGGAAGTTACGATTGCTGCAATACCGCTTCCCGGGAAGCTTACCTTTGATGTAGAGCAGAATTCATATACCATATCCGGGTTGCCGGCTTTCTCACATTCGCTGATGATATCTAAAAGGTCATCCTGCTCATCTTCATAGAGATGATGTACTACATAGGCATTGTCCCAGTAAATACGGAAGTCTTCTGCTGCCGGCTTTAATGCTGCCATACGGCGGACAGTTTCATCGGAATAAGTGATTCCCTGAGGATTGGAATATTTTGGTACACACCAGATTCCTTTAATGGAATCATCGCTGCTTACCAGACGCTCTACCATATCCATATCCGGTCCTTCGGAAGTCATCGGTACATTTACCATTTCTACACCGAAAAATTCTGTTACTCCGAAATGACGGTCATAGCCCGGTACCGGACATAAGAATTTTACTTTATCCAGTTTGCACCATGGTGTACTTCCCATGACACCGTGGGTAAAGGAACGGGATACGGTATCGTACATAACATTTAAACTGGAATTACCGTATACAAAAACATGGTCCGGTGTGCTTCCTACCATATCTGCAATTAATTTTCTTGCTTCCGGAATTCCTTTTAATTCTCCATAATTTCTACAATCTGTACCATCTTCTGCAATTAATTCACTGCTGCTGTTTAATACATCCAGCATCGGCATGACAAGGTCGAGCTGGGTTGCTGCCGGCTTTCCTCTTGCCATATTTAAAGAAAGACCCATTCCCTTGTATTTTGCATACTCTTTTTCAAGACCTTCCTTTACCTTATACAATTCTTCTTTTGACATTTTCTGATAAGACTGCATCTTATTCCTTCCTCCTGTATCATTCATCATTTTCTTTTAACCAGTGAAGCCACTGGGCGATTTCTTTTTCTTTTCCATTGTCAGTCGGCTCGTAAAATACCGAATCCGTCAGCCCATCCGGAAGATACTGCTGTCTGACATAGTGGTGCGGGTAATCATGGGAATAAAGATAACCCAGACCATGTCCTAATTTTCCGGCGGATTTGTAATGTGCATCCTTTAAGTGATTTGGTATCGGTGCCGTTTTGGTATGTTCTACCACATCCATCGCGCGATTCAGTCCCATATAGGATGCATTACTCTTTGGGGCACTTGCCACATAGGCAACTGCTTCTGCAAGAATAATCTGTGCCTCCGGCATACCGATGCGTTCTACTGCCTGTGCTGCAGAAACCGCTACATTCAATGCCATCGGGTCTGCTGTACCAACATCCTCTGCCGCGCTGATCATGATTCTTCTTGCGATGAAACGGATATCTTCTCCTGCATACAACATTCTTGCAAGGTAATAAAGGGCTGCATCCGGGTCTGTTCCACGGATACTTTTGATAAATGCAGAAATCGTATCATAATGATTATCGCCTGCCTTATCATATTTCACTACACGCTTCTGGATACATTCCTGTGCCACATCGATTGTAATATGGATAAGTCCGTCTTCGCTTCGTGGTGTGGTTAAGATTCCAAGTTCAATGGCGGTAAGGGCTGCCCTTGCATCTCCATTGGCTACATCTGCCATGAATTCCAGTGCATCCTCATCGATGACTGCCTGATATGCACCCATTCCTTTTTCCTTATCAGTAACTGCCCGCACCAAAAGCTTCTTAATATCTTCTTTTTCCAGTGCATGCAGTTCAAAAATAATGGAACGGGATAGTAAAGCTCCATTGACTTCAAAATATGGATTTTCCGTTGTGGCACCAATCAGGATAATCGTTCCGTCTTCTACAAAAGGCAGAAGGTAGTCCTGCTGTCCTTTATTAAAACGATGAATCTCGTCGATGAAAAGAATCGTTTTCTTTCCATACATTCCCTGATTGTTCTTTGCCTGCTGCACCACTTCCTCCATGTCCTTCTTTCCTGCAGATGTAGCATTCATCTGAAGGAATTCAGCACTGGTGGTATTGGCAATCACTTTTGCCAGCGTGGTCTTTCCGGTTCCCGGCGGTCCATAGAAAAGAATAGAACTTAACTTATCTGCTTTAATGGCACGATATAACAGCTTGTCCTTTCCGATAATATGTTCCTGCCCGACTACTTCGTCTAAGGTCGTGGGACGAAGTCTTGCCGCAAGGGGAGACTCTTTTTCCATATTTTGTTCCCGCATGTAATCAAATAAATCCATTTTTGCTCCTTGCATAATTTCAAAACGAATCTTGCATTTTTACTCTTATTTTTCTTCATTTTTATACTTTTTTGGTTTCAAAATGACATTTGAGCTTTAAAATAATTCATTTCATCCTAAGATACCATACCTTAATTTTTGCCTTTTGACAAGTCTATTCTGGTATTTTTTCTCGATTTTCCAGTGAAAACACACAAAAAATCCATTGAAACATTCTTTTTTCTCAAGGTAACTCAAATATCAGCTTATCTACCGTTACAAATTCATAACCCTGTGCCTGCAGCCGGTCAATAATCTCAAAGGCTGCCAGCATACTGCTGTCATAACCGTCATGTAATAAAATAATATCACCATCTTTGACATCCGTCATTACTTTATTGACGACTTTTTCCTTATTCTGCACCTCCCAGTCCCTTGGGTCTACATCCCAGAGCACCTCTATCATATTCATCTGACAGTCCAGATTCTTCTGGGTGCTTCCGAAAGGAGAACGCAAAAACTGCGGATATTCCCCGGTAATCTGATAAATGGCATCATTGGTCTTTCGAATCTGCTCACAGGCATCTTTCTTCGATAAGATGCCAAGGTTCACATGGGTATAGGAATGATTTCCTATGATATGCCCATCATCCTGAATTTTCTTTATCAAATCCGGATATGCCTCTGCTTTCTCTCCGATTACAAAAAAGGTTGCTTTGACATTGCGCTCCTTCAGCCCTTCCAGTAAATCTTTCGTACATTCCGGGCTTGGTCCATCGTCAAATGTCAATGCAACCTCTTTTATTCCACTTGTTTTCTTTATATTCATGCTCTCTGCATTTACCAGATGATTGACACGGATCCGACAGGCTCCGGCGGCAATTACCAATACCGCCAGTGCCAGATTCATCCATATCAATGCTTTTCGGATTCGACTCATTTTACACCGTTACTTTTCTGCTCTCCTGACAATATATGCAGCAACTGCATTTCTTATTATGTCAGGCTTGAACCATTTCAGGCGGTCGCCGGTTTTGCGCTGGCAGTCAGTTCTCCATCGGTAAGGTCGATAAGAATGGTATCTCCCTCTCTGACTTTATCTGCAAGAATCAATTTTGCTGCCAATGTCTCCACATATTTCTGCAGGAAACGTTTCAGTGGTCTTGCACCATATACCGGGTCATAACCTTTCTCGGTAATATAATCCTCGGCAGCCTTGGTCAGTTCCACTTTCAGTTCACGGTCTGCAAGACGTTTATTCAGATCTTCCATCAGTAACTTGATAATGTTGCCGATGTTGTCTTTGGTCAGCGGCTTGAACATAATGATTTCATCCAGACGGTTTAAAAATTCCGGCCGGAAGTTACCCTTCAGTTCTTCCATGACAGCTTCTTCTGCTTCCGGACGAATCTCGCCATTTTCGTCAATGCCCTCCAACAGATGCATGGAGCCTAAGTTAGAAGTCATGATAATAATGGTATTCTTAAAGTCTACGGTACGTCCCTGGGAATCGGTAATTCGTCCATCATCCAGTACCTGAAGCAGTACATTAAAGACATCCGGATGTGCTTTTTCCACCTCATCAAAGAGGACTACGGAATACGGTTTCCGGCGGACTGCCTCCGTCAGCTGACCACCTTCATCATAGCCTACATATCCAGGAGGTGCTCCAATCAGACGGGAAACGGAATATTTCTCCATATACTCGCTCATATCGAGACGGACCATATTGGATTCATCATCGAAAAGGCAGCTTGCTAATGCTTTGGCAAGCTCTGTCTTACCTACACCGGTTGGTCCTAAGAACAGGAAAGAACCGATTGGCTTGCTCGGGTCTTTGATTCCGGCTTTGGAACGGATGATTGCTTCTGTTACCTTGGTAACGCCCTCGTCCTGTCCAATGACACGTTTATGCAGTTCTTCATCAAGGTGCAGTGTCTTATTTCGTTCGCTCTCAGTCAGTTTGGCTACCGGGATTCCGGTCCAGCGGGAGATAATCTTTGCGATTTCTTCTTCGCTGACACTTTCATGTACCAGTGATAAATCTTCACCTTTGACTTTCTCTTCTTCAATTTCCAACTGCTGCTGTAACTGCGGCAGCTTACCATATTTTAATTCTGCCGCTTTATTTAAATCATAGCTCTGCTCTGCCTGCTGGATTTCATTTTTCAGGCTTTCCAAATCCTCACGCAGCTTCTGGACTTTCTCTACGGATTTCTTCTCGTTGTCCCACTGTGCCTTCTTATTCTGGAACTCACTCCGAAGCTCTGCCAACTCTTTCTGTAAGTCAGCTAAACGCTCCTGGCTCAGACGGTCATCCTCTTTTTTCAGTGCTGTCTCTTCAATCTCTAACTGCATGACACGACGATTCAGTTCGTCTAACTCGGTCGGCATGGAATCAAGTTCTGTCTTAATCAGTGCACAGGCTTCATCCACCAGGTCGATTGCTTTATCCGGTAAGAACCGGTCTGAGATATAACGGTTCGAAAGCACTGCTGCGGAAACCAGTGCACTGTCGGTAATCTTTACTCCATGGAATACTTCATACCTCTCCTTTAATCCACGCAGGATAGAAATAGTATCTTCTACCGTTGGTTCGTCTACCATAACCGGCTGGAATCTTCGTTCCAATGCGGCATCCTTTTCAATATATTCCCGGTACTCATCCAATGTGGTAGCACCGATACAATGCAGTTCTCCACGGGCAAGCATTGGTTTTAAAAGCTGTCCGGCATCCATGGCTCCATCGGTTTTTCCTGCACCGACAATGGTATGCAGCTCATCGATAAAGAGGATAATCTGTCCTTCGGATTTCTTTACTTCATCCAATACTGCTTTCAGACGTTCCTCAAATTCACCACGGTATTTTGCTCCGGCTACCAATGCACCCATATCCAGTGCAAAGAGCTTCTTATCCTTTAATCCTTCCGGAACATCACCACGTACAATCCGTTGTGCCAGTCCCTCTACAACTGCGGTTTTACCTACACCGGGTTCACCAATCAGTACCGGATTGTTTTTCGTCTTACGGGACAAAATTCGCACTACATTCCGGATTTCTGCATCTCGTCCGATGACCGGATCCAGCTTCTGGTCTCTCGCCCTCTCTACCATATCATAACCATATTTATTTAAGGTATCATAAGTAGCTTCCGGATTATCAGAGGTCACACGCTGGTTGCCACGCACCGTAGACAGTGCCTGCAGGAAACGGTCTCTTGTAATACCATATTCCTTAAAAATTTCCTTTAATGCAGGGTTCGGATATTTTAACAAGGATAAAAACAGATGCTCTACGGAGACATAATCATCTCCCATCTGCTTTGCCTCATCCTCTGCACTAATCAATACCTTATTCAATGCCTGGCCGACATAAACCTGACCGCCGGACACCTTGGTTCTTGCTTCCAGATGGCGGATTGCATTGTCTACAAAATGCTCCTTCTGGATTTCCATTTTCTCAATCAGTTTTAAAATCAGTCCATCTTCCTGCTGCAGTAATGCCACTAAAAGATGTTCCTGCTCGATTTCCTGATTGCCATATTCATATGCTAATTTTTCGCAATCCTGGATTGCTTCCATTGACTTCTGTGTAAATTTCTGAATGTTCATATCTTTCACCTCATTTCCCACTGTGCTATGAACGAATTCCTGTTATTTCTGTTTCCAAGCATAAATATAGCACGCATTATTAGCACTGTCAAGAGGTGAGTGCTAAAATTTTCAGACAATTTTTGTTAATTTCTATTTTTCTTCTGTTCAATCCATCTTATCAGTTCATCCACGTCTTCCATTGTCGTTGCCCAACTGGTTGCAAAACGAATTACCGTATGCGTCTCATCCTTTTTCTCCCAGAAGCTGAATTCAACTTTTTGCGCAAGCTTTTCCATAAATGCATTCTCTACCACGCAAAAGACCTGATTGGTGGGAGCATCCAGATAAAGTTCGATTCCATTTTCCTTTAAGCCTTCCCGAATCTTATCTGCCGCTGCAATTGCCGGCTCTCCGATATGCTCATATAAATCATTTTCAAATAACACATCAAACTGGATGCCAAGTATCCGTCCCTTGGCAAGCAGTGCTCCATGCTGTTTTACAATGGTGAAGAAATGCGGAATAAGCCCCGGCTTTGGAAATACCACCGCCTCTCCAAACAATGCACCGCATTTTGTTCCTCCGATATAAAAGGCATCGCAGCATGCTGCAATATCTTCTAATGTCACATCATTCACCGGGCATGCCAGTGCATAAGCAAGTCTTGCTCCATCTAAATAAAGTGGAACACCATTGCTGCGGCACACTTTACTCAATGCTTCTAATTCCTGCCGGTTATATAAGGTTCCATATTCTGTCGGCTGGGAAATGTATACCATTCCCGGCATCACCATATGATCACGGTTGCCATCCTCTTGAAATGTATTTAAAACTTCTTCTACCTTTTCTACGCTGATTTTTCCGTCTGTCTGCGGAATTGTCAACACTTTATGTCCACCCGCTTCAATAGCTCCTGCCTCATGGGAACTGACATGTCCGGTCTCTGCCGCAATCACTCCCTGATAGGATGCTAACAGGGCACCAATTACCGTGGCATTGGTCTGCGTTCCTCCCACCAGAAAATGCACCTCTGCCTCCGGTGCATTGCAGGCCTTCCGAATCTTTTCCCTTGCAGTTTCCGAATATTCATCCAGTCCGTATCCGGCACTTTTTATCAGATTTGTCTCCGCTAACTTCTTGAGAATTGCCGGATGAGCTCCTTCCATATAATCACTTGCAAACGCTAATTGTGCTGCCATTTTTCTACTTCTTCTTTCTATTCTATACTGACATAGATTCTTCTTCTATGATTTTTCCTACTTCCTCCGGTTTGATTTCCACAATCTCTGCTATCTGTTCTAAGGTATAGCCCTTCCTGTGCATATTGGTAATTACTTTTTTATTTGTTTCTCTTAATGTCTTTTCTGCTGCTCTTTCTTCTATTCCTTCACTCAGATTACACATCAGGTTCACTTCCTCTCTCAATTCTTCACTTACCGGAATCTGATATTCCAGTTCTATCATATTTAATTTTTCTTCTGCTTCTATTTCATTTGACAAAAGTGTGCTTATCAGCCGATGCAGCTCATAGCGTTTCTCTCTTTTGGGAACTTCATTTGTTACACCAAGCAATACAATATTCAAAAGGTCTATATTTCCTTCCCAGTCATATTCATTTACGATATCTTCTTTCATCAGATGAATATAACTCAGCGAATTCATATCCATATTCATGCAAATCCAGATACTAAATACCCGTTTTATGTCATCATAATCCGAATGCCAAAAATCACGTTCCTTTTGGGATGAAATAAGCCTGCTTACATAGAATATCGCCCGGTTCAATATTTTATATGTAACAGGTTTGTTCTTCTGAGCTTCAATATTTACTATAATTTGAGAAATTCCATCTCTCATGCGCACATAAAAAACAATATCAAACCTGACCGTTCCTTCATTTATTTCTGCATTTTCTGAATTAAATCCGCCAATATGTCCTGCCATATCGCTTGCATTTGTAAGTCCCGGTTCTATGGGCACAACACCAACCTGTGGTTCTCCTTCAATATACGGTATCACATCCTTGGGATTCATACCTTTAAATTCATCCACAGTATTCACCAAAATATGCGCCAGAATACTTTTTTGTCCTAAGAGTCTTTTGGCACATTCATCATATTGTGCCCGATTTCTTGCAGCTTTTACTGCATTTGTAATTTCGCTGTTCAGATTAATAGCCTCCTTTGTTTCCGATTCCTCTCTCAAACCCTTCACAAAGTATGCTCTATTGAATATCAATCCAATTTCATTATACGGTTCCATCCTATCAGACGCAAATAAATTTTTCATAAAGAACTCCCGGAACATCGTTTTTCCGATGCTCCGGGAGTCTGTTATCTTTTTCTTCTATCATATATTTTCCAAGATTCTGATTACATCAGTTTACGGAATAAAGCCTTCAAATCCTCTACATTTGTATCCTTTGGATTGCCCGGTGCACAGGCATCAGCAAAAGCGGATTCTGCAAGGAATTCTAAGTCTTCTTCCTTTAACGCCTCTAATTTTGTTGGAATTCCAACATCTACAGATAACTGCTGTACCGCATCAATGGCTGCCTTTCTGTATTCTTCTACAGACATATCATCAACGCCTTTTACACCCATTGCTCTTGCAATCTCACGATATTTCTCACCAGTGCATTCTGCGTTGTATTCCATTACGATTGGAAGCATCATTGCACAGGCAACTCCATGTGGAGTATCATATACAGCACCTAATGTATGTGCCATGGAATGTGCAATTCCAAGTCCTACATTAGAAAATCCCATTCCTGCAATATACTGTCCTAATGCCATTCCTTCACGGCCTTCTTTTTCATTGGCAACTGCACTTCTTAAAGATCTGCTGATAATTTCAATCGCTTTCAAATGGAACATATCCGTCATTTCCCATGCAGCCTTTGTAGTATATCCTTCAATGGCATGTGTCAGTGCATCCATTCCGGTGGAAGCTGTCAGTCCCTTTGGCATAGATGACATCATCTCCGGGTCAATTACTGCGATAACCGGCATATCATGCGGGTCTACACATACAAATTTTCTCTTACGCTCTACATCTGTAATTACATAGTTAATGGTAACTTCTGCTGCAGTTCCGGCTGTTGTCGGTACAGCAATAATCGGAACACAAGGCTTCTTTGTCGGAGCTACACCCTCTAAGCTTCTGACATCCTCAAATTCCGGATTTGCAATGATGATACCAATTGCTTTTGATGTATCCATAGAAGAACCACCACCAATTGCAATGATATAATCTGCTTTTGATGCTTTAAATGCCTCCACACCATGCTGTACGTTCTGAATGGTAGGATTTGCCTTGATATCAGAGTAGATTTCATAAGCAAGTCCTGCTTCATCCAACACATCGGTTACTTTGGATGTTACGCCAAACTTAATCAGATCCGGGTCAGAACAGACAAATGCTTTCTTAAATGCTCTTGCCTTTGCCTCGTTTGCGATTTCTTTAATTGCTCCTGCACCATGGTAGGAAGTCTCATTTAACATAATTCTGTTTGCCATTTTATCTTCTCCTTTGTCCTTTATTGATACCTCTATTTTACCAATGAAAAAGACAAATAAAAAGTTACAAAAAGGCAACTCTGTCACTTGATTTTTCAATATCTGTCATGGGCAAATTCCACTCTCAATCATCATCCGTCACCACTATATCATCTGCAATTTTTCAAATACCGCTTTCAGTTCCGCCGGCACCGCTTCCGTCAGTGCCTTTGCCAGTTCCCTCGGTGTAGTCTTCTTTCTTCCAAGCACCCACTGAATTGTCATATAAACTGAACCCTGGCAATACATTTCCAGAAGGAAATGAAGATGCTCCGATAATTTCTGTCCTGATTTCTTTTCTATCTTATCCGTATAAAACCGGGTAATCAGTTCAAAATCATGGTCTCTTAAGCAGTTCTGGCTGTCTGATTTAAATGCAGCCCGGAAAAATAATTTTTCCTGCTCAATATATTCAAATTTCTTTACCAGCCCCTCATATACCGTCTTTCCCTCTCCCATATGTTCAAAGGATTCTGCTAAAATTTTGTCAAAATACCAGTTTATCAGATCATATTTATCCTGAAAATGACGGTAAAATGTCTGTCTTGTCGTTCCGCTCAGTTCCACAAGCTGCCGCACTGTAATCCGTTCTATCGGCATCTTCGCCATACACTGCTTCATGGCATCTGCCAGCCGGTATTTCATCTGTTCTGCTTTCTGAACATTCTGCTCCATGCCTTCTCCTCCACTTACTCTGCCAATCTACTATCGTCAGCATAGCACCAACCTGTGAAAAAGGCAACCTGACCGCTTTCTCCTATAAAGTTTTCCTGCGTTTCCACCGCCAGATTACAATAGAAAGGAGAACTGCCACATAATCCGTCAGTGCCTGTCCGTAGATAACACCGTGCAGACCGAGCAATGCATTCAAGCCGTAAAGCACCGGAATCAAAAGTACGCCCTGTCTCAATATAGAAAGAATCGTTGCCGGAAGTGCATTTCCGGTAGACTGCATACAGTTCATATTCATAAATAAAATGCCAATGACCGGACCGGAAATCATATAAGCAATCAGCATTTCCACACCATAATTTATGACCTCTGTATCAGAAATAAACAGGCGGATAATCGGCTCCCGGAAAAAGAAAAACAGTGCTGTCGCCAATACACCTACAATCAGACAGCATTTCTTCGTATAACGTTCCACTGCAATAAAACGCTCCCTGTTCCCTGCACCGTAACTATAGCCTAATAACGGTTGTACTCCATTTGCCAGTCCCATCTGTAAAAATGTGATAAACATATTTGCCTTAAATACAATTCCAATAGCCGCTACTGGTGCATTTCCATATGCCACCAGAATCTGGTTTAAAATAATCGTAGAAATGCTCATCAATACAGAAAAAATAGCTGTTGGAAGTCCTGCCGAGCATACCTGGGACAGAATTCTGTCCCCACATTTAAAATACCGGAATGCCATAGACATGTTCCTGCTCTTTCTACAGAAATACCAAAGATAATATACACTCGCCATTATATTTCCAATAGTCGTTGCAATGGCTGCGCCTGCTGCACCCATACCAAATCCACTGATAAATATCGGGTCTAAAATAATATTGGCCACGGTTCCTATCATACTTCCTGTCATAGCTTCCCGGCTGGCTCCGTCCGCACGCACAACAAAGCTTGCTGCCGCAGACCAGATAATAAACGGTGCACCATAAGAAATGTATGTTGTGTATCCTTTCGCCAGTTCATAAGTATCTGCATCTGCTCCAAACAATTGTAAAACCGGCTGCATTCCAACCAGTAAAATTACAGCAAAAACAATTCCCACGATAAGTGATGCATAGGTAATAAAAGAAGAAACCTGCTTTACTCTTTTTTCCTTCTTTTCGCCCAATGCCATAGATGCCGCTGCGCTTCCGCCCATACCAAACATATTGGCAAATGCCATAAATAATATAAAAATCGGATTCGTCTGACTGACCGCAGCCACCTGCAACGGATCCCCTGTCTGCCCTACGAAAAACGTATCCGCCATATTATAAACGACAGTAACCAGACTGCTGATGACACTTGGAATTGCCATCTTTGCTACTGCCTTCGACACCTTCATGCTGCCCATCAATTCATTTTCGTCCATTGTAACCCTTCCTTTCTGCCGGTAAAATCTGCTTTCCAAAGCCACTCATCGACCTCTTGTAACTTTAAATTTCTCATTCCAGATTCCGAAGCATCTTCTCTGCAATTCTTAAAAATTCTTTTCTTTCTTCTTCCGTAATTCCCTGTAATAAAAGTTCTTCCGATTCCGTAATTTCCTTTCGCAGAATATGTTCAATCTTCCGCGCCTGTTCTGTAAAAACAATCTTCTTATATCTTCCATCCTCTGATTCCGGCACCCGGCAGATTAGTTCTTCCTGCTCAAGATTCTTTAAAGTCTCTGTTGCAGTAGACGGACGCAAGCCAAATTCTTCCTCAATCTCTTTCTGGTATACCGGATGGTTTTCTGATTCCACCAGAATATAATTTAAAATGTTACCCTTTGCTCCGCTGATTCCGATAGATTCCTGTATTTTCTTAGAACGTCTGCGGAGCCGGTTGGATATTTTATTAATTACCTTTCCTGTTTCCATGGCAAATCTGTTCCTTTCTTTAAACTTATTACTATTTCTAATTAGTTCGGTTCCTAAGTATTTTAGTCAGATTTTATTCCATTGTCAACTTTCTATTTTATCTACTCTATTTCTTCATGCATAATATTCCTTTTCCCGGCTCATGCTAATGCCGATATCTAAACTTTTCTTAGGCGATTATGAAAAAGAACGTAAGAATTTATTTCAAAAATTTTAAATATAGAAGGGCATTGGAAGTAATTTGTGCTGAAATGCCCTTCTATAGTAAAAATTTTGAAAGAAAAATATATCTTTTCGCAATCGTCCAAAAAATTTTCTATAAAAGGAGATTATCGTATGGGAAATAACATGGATTTAAATTATGAAATGTTCTGCTATCAGTGTGAACAGACAGCCGGTGGCAAAGGCTGTACAAAGCTTGGCGTATGCGGAAAGACACCGGAAATTGCCAACCTGCAGGATTTACTTATTTTTCAGATAAAGGGAATCAGCTGCTACGGAAAAGTGCTGGTGGAGCAGGGACAACATATGGACAAATCGATTGTAAGCTTTATTGAAAATGTACTTTTTACGACACTTACCAATGTAAATTTTGATGCAGATGTACATGTGGCACTGCTCCGGCAATCACAGCAAATCAAAGAAGAACTTCACAATTTGGTAGGTGAAATTTCGAATTCCACACTCCATGCCACCTATCATCTGCCGGATTCAAAAACTGATATGTTAAAGGATGCTCCTATGGCGGGCATTATGTATGACAAATCCTTAGACCCAGACATCCGCTCCCTCCGTCAAACTATTCTCTACGGTTTAAAAGGTATCAGTGCCTATGGTCATCAGGCAAGAGAATTAGGTTACTTCAGTGATGAAGTGGATGACTTTTATATACTGGCATTAGAAGCCATTACCGATGACCGGCTGACTGTCGAAGACCTGATCCGTCTGACCATGCGTACCGGTGAAATGGCTATTGAAGTCATGAAAAAACTGGATGATGCCAATACCACTATTTATGGCAATCCTTCCCCGCATAAGGTAAATGTTACTATTAAAAAAGGGCCATTTATCATTGTCTCCGGCCACGACTTAAATGATTTGGAAATGCTGTTGAAGCAGACGGAAGGCACCGGCATCAACATCTATACCCATGGTGAAATGCTGCCCTGCCACGGTTATGATGGACTGAAAAAATATTCTCATCTTGTAGGTAACTTCGGTGGAGCCTGGCAGGATCAGCAGAAACAGTTTGACAACATTCCAGGCTGTATCCTGATGACCACCAACTGCCTGATGCGCCCGAGAGATTCCTACAAAGACAGGATTTACAGCACGAATGTAGTAGGCTGGGATGGTGTGAAACATGTCGGTCGGAAAGAAAATGGAGACAAAGATTTCAGTGAAATCATAAAACAGGCAATTGAACTTGGCGGTTTCCAGGAAGACCAGCCGGCAAAAGAGATTCTGGTAGGTTTCGGACACCACGCTGCCTTAAGCTATGCCCCACAGCTTGTGGAAGCTGTTAAAAGCGGACAAATCCGCCATTTCTTCCTTATCGGCGGCTGTGACGGTGCCCGTCCGGGACGAAATTACTACACTGACTTTGCCCAAATGGTTCCATCCGACTGTATGATTCTAACGCTTGCCTGCGGAAAATACCGTTTTAATAAACTAGATTTTGGTGAAGTAGCCGGACTGCCACGTCTTTTGGATGTGGGACAATGTAATGATGTCTACTCTGCCATCCGCATTGCTACTGCACTTGCAGATGCTTTTGAAACAGACGTAAACGGACTTCCACTGTCACTGATTATATCCTGGTATGAACAGAAAGCGGTTGCTGACCTGCTTGCCCTTTTAAGCCTTGGCATTCATGATATTTATTTAGGTCCAACGCTTCCTGCCTTCATCAGTCCAAATGTGCTGCAGTATCTTACCGATACCTTCCACATAAAGCCAATCAGCAATGCTTCCGATGATATCAAAACCTGCCTGAAACAAAGCCTATAAATAATAAACCTCCTTACCAGTTTTCTGGTAAAGAGGTTTTTATTTATGCAAAATCTATTTTCCTGTCTGATTTGCAATGCAGACGCAATACCATTTATCATCTGTCTGACTGACATCATGATTACAGTTGATAATCGGATGATTCAGGTCATTTGGTGGAATGTAACGTACCACACCGATTCTTCCATCGGACATCTGTACCTTTACATCCCGGTAATTTTCCACCATATTTTTCACAAATAAGTCTACCAGGCGTTCATCCAGTCCCGGAAATTCGCCCTTTTTAAATTTCTCCAACACATCAAAAGGAATCATGGATTCCTTATAACTTCTCTGGGAAATCATGGCATCATACACATCGGAAATGGCGGTAATCCTTGCCAGCAGAGAAATCTCATCTCCTGCAATCTGATCCGGATAACCCTTTCCATCCAGCCGCTCATGATGATGTCTTGCCGCTAACCGGATATCTTCATCTACATTATCCCAAAGCAGCTCATATGAATAAACGGGATGAGCTTTTATGATTTCAAATTCTTCTTCCGTAAGTCTTCTCGGTGCATTTAAGATTTCTTCCGGTATCTTCGTCTTTCCGATATCGTGCACTAATCCGGCGCATACCAGCTTTTTAATCACCGGTTCCGGAAGCTTCAGCCACTGCCCGATAACACCATTGGTAAATGCTACGTTCAGGGAATGGCGCTGCAAATTCTCATCCATCTCTCTCGGTGCATCAATACACTGAAATATTTTAGGAAAATCCAATACCTTAATCTTAGTAAAAATATCCTTTGTAACAGTCTCCGTTGCTTCCATATTAATTTCGGAAGCATTTCTGGTTACAGAAAAAATACTGTCTACATCGTTTTTTAATGCTGTATAGCCGACTGCTTCTTCGTATACTCTCTGCAATGCAGCTCTTGGTGCTTTTCCACTGTTGAGAATTTCCTGATAAGTTTCCTCACTGGTTGTAATATATCCACCACGTTCAAACTTGGAAAGTTTATCTAACCGGTCCTGTGTCAGGACTTCGCCCCGTTTCAAAAGCAGCACCGAACCTCTGTCATTATAAATATCTCCGGAAAGTTCCAGGCCTTCCCATAAAAAATCAATTGGAATTTTTCTAAGTCTCATTCTGTCACTCCGCCCTTATATATTCCTGTCACGAATCATCATGCAGCCATACTCTTCTGTCTTAAGATTTGCATTCTGTATCCGGACAATCCGATATGTCTTCTGTAACATTGTATCTCCAAGTTTCACGCAAATCCGCAGTTCCGTTCCAACTGTCCCGCTTCCTGCCATTGTCTGAATCAGAATTCCATTTCCACTGATATTACAGGTTTCCATTTCAATTGGCTTCTGCAATTCAATTAATGTTCCATCCACAATAACAGATTCTATATATCCCTTTTCTTTTAAGGGATAACGGACATGCTTCCGCTTCTCACCATTCTTACTCCTGCCCAGCTCGATTTCTACTTCATTGGCAATTATAACCTTCCGAAGATTACCGGCAGCTTCTACCAGGCTCCCATTCGGTCCAAATATGATAACCGTCACCGCATGCTCCATCCGGTTGTCAAGGCTTCCTGCACTAACCTTTACTACTTTACGGATCGGATCATAAGATTTGATTCTTGTATCTAATACCATCTTCCCGCCGGCAATTTCCTTTACAATAATCCGGCAGCCATTTAACTCCATCATTCCTGCCATAATTTGCATTTCTCCCTGATACTGTTGCTCACCTATTATCCATATTTCATTTCTGTTTGATATATTTTATCACGCCTATCCCGGTTTGAAAATATTTTTACCAAAAATAATAGTATAAAACCAGTTGCACAATCAGTATAAATGGCATTCCTATTACAAAGTACCAATGTTTTGTCTTATGACGGAACAGATACATACCTGCCCATGTCCCAATGCTTCCTCCCAGTATGCTTACCAGAAATAACGTTTTTTCTGGAATACGCCATTTATGACAGATGGCTCTGCGTTTATCTATTCCCATGACGGATAGCCCAACAATATTTGCAATTATTGCATATGCAATTGCTATTTTCTGAATTATAGTCATTCTTTTCTCCTTTTTCAAATATTAATTTTCGGCGATTGCGTAGGAAGAAGATTTTCAAGATAAAATAAATTTTGTGATATTCGATGCATATTTGATTTTCAGATGATGAAATGCCACTGTTCTAAGTAGTCCATTTTTCTTTTTCTGATAAAAACAGTCTTTTCCATGTTTAACAGAATAGTGATACCGTTCGTCAAAGTACGGATGCCTGATAAGGGCTGTTAGGGGCGCTGGGAATTTCGTCTGGCAACAGGCAACGCTGGTACATGGATGTACCAGCGAGGCACAACTGAACATGGATGTGAATTTGTGCCGGTTGCCAGATGAAAATAGAATTATGCCGAAATTTCCAGTGCCCCTTGCAGGCTTTATGTGGCATCCGCTCTTGACGGACGGTACTACTATTCTGTCAAAGCAAGTGAAAAGACAGTTTATAATCAAGAAAAATGGACCACTAAGAACAGTTGGTATTTCACATCCCAAAAAATCAAATATACATCGAATTCCACAAAACATTTTATTCCAAAATTCTCTTCTCCCTACCGCAATCACCAAATACTAATCTTTAAACTGCACATAAATGTAAAAATCCCCTCTTCCAAATCAGAAGAGGGGAAATCATTTCTGTTACTTATGCATTCTTCTTTGCAAAGCGTGTTTTGAATACAAACCACAGCTCTGTTGCAATACAGATAGAAGAATAAGTTCCGCTCACAATACCTACCATAAGAGGAAGTGAGAAGTCTTTAATAGATGCAACTCCAAGGATATAAAGCAGGAATACCATTACAAAGGTTGTAATTGAAGTATTTAAGCTTCGTGAAATTGTCTGGGAAATGGAGCGGTCAGCTATTTCGGTTAAGCTTTCCTTATCCACATTTCTTACCAGATGCATATTCTCACGGATTCGGTCAAAGATAACGATGGTATCATTGATGGAATATCCGATGATTGTCAGCATTACTGCAATAAATGTGCTTCCTACAGACAGCCGCAACAGAGAGTAACAGGTTAAAATAACCAGTACATCATGAATCAGTGCTAAAATAGCAGAGGTTGCAAAACGAATGTCTTTAAACCGGAACCAGATATAAACCAGCATACAGATTGTTGCAATTACTACTGCCCAGACTGCATCTTTTGTCATTTCACCACTGATAGTGGAACTGATATTGGTAGAGGAAACAGTTGAAGTATCTACACCAAGATTTTCTTCTAATGTAGTATTTAACTGCTCTCTTTCGTCCAAATCAAGGCTTCTGGTCTTAAATACAACCTGTGTACTTCCTTCTACCTTCTGAGCCTGTACACTGGAATCTCCAGTCACATCCTCAATCAGAGGTATTACTTCAGAATCTAATTCTGCAAGAGTATAATCTTTACCCATATCTACGGTTGTAGATGTACCACCGACAAATTCAAGGCTTAAGTTCAATGCGCCCTTGCCATTGGCTTTGTTTACGCCCATTCCCACAAATCCGGCAATGATAATTACTGCTGAAATAATAAAGAATACGTGGCGTTTTGCAATAAAATGCATTGGACGGCGGTCTTTCTGTCTTCCATAGAATTTTGCATCACGGAAACCAATTACATACAGTCCATGTAATACCAGTCTTGTTACAACTAATGCTGTAAACATAGATAATACGATACCGATTGCCAGTGTATAAGCAAATCCTTTTACGAAACCGCTTCCCTTAAATGCCAGCACTGCTGCAGCAATCAGGGTGGTGATATTTCCGTCTAAAATTGCAGATAACGCTTTCTGGAATCCGGTCTTAATCGCTGTCGAAACAGTCTTGCCGGATGCAATTTCTTCCCTGATACGGGCGAAGATAATAACATTTGCATCTACCGCCATACCAATGGAAAGGATGATACCTGCGATACCCGGAAGGGTAAGTGTAATTTCAAAAAGATAAATAACTGCAACTACCATTGTAGTATAAATTCCAAGTGCTATGGTTGCTGCCACACCGGAAATCCAGTAGTAAGCAATCATGAATACCGCAATCAGGGCAAGACCGATTGCTGCTGCCTTTAATGCCGTTGAAATTGCTTCTGTACCAAGCTGTGCTGCTACTATCTGGGACTGTAACTCAGATAACTCTAAGGAAAGAGAACCGATACGGATGTTAGAAGCTAAAGTCTCTGCTTCTTCATAGGAACTCATTCCATCGATTACTGCGCTTCCGCCGGTAATCGCTTCTTTTACACGAGGAGTACTGATTGCCTCATCATCATATACAATTGGGCAGACCTTTCCAACATTGGCAGTGGTTGCATCTGCAAATTTCTGTGCGCCTTCATCCGTAAGTGTAAGCTGAACCACATACTGCTTGTTGCCAAGGTTATCCTGCTGTGTTGCAGCCTGTGCATCCTTTACATCATTACCAGTCATGTAAACATTTCCATCCGGATCCCGGAACTCTAAGGAACCCGGTTTTCCAAGTTCGTCCAGAATCTTGTTGGCATCCTTTACTCCTGGAATTTCAACGGTGATACGGTCATCACCTTCCTGATATACAGATGCTTCTGTACTGTAGCCTTCCACACGCTTCTGAAGCTTGTAAATAGTATCCTTCATCTGCTCGGAAGTCGGATTCTCAGATTCTACCTGATATGTGATGCTGACACCACCTGCCAGGTCCAATCCAAGCTTAATGTTCTTATCTTCACCTTTTCCGGTTGAAGATAAGATGATAGACGCATAATACGACAGTCCTGCTAAAACCAAGAGAACTGCAAGTAATATGGCTACGCCCTTACTTTTCTTCATTTTCTTCTTCCTTTCTCCTGACTTAAATTTCCGCCTCTGCGGCTTTTATCATAATTGCGCATTCCACACGTTTCTTCTGTAATGCACAACCAATGTCATAGGTATTATGAATATCACCATGGAAATTATAAGAGTTCGCTGCACATCCACCGCTACAGTAGAATCTTGCAAAACACTCTCTGCATTTTTCCTTGGAATAAACATTACAGCTCTTAAAGGAATCCCGGATATCGGTACGTTTTAAGCCTTCAAAAACATTTCCCATCAGGAAATCTTCATTTCCAACAAACTGATGACATGGATATAAGTCTCCCCAAGGTGTTACTGCCAGATACTCGGTTCCGGAACCACATCCGGAAAGTCTCTTGGCAACACAAGGACCACCCTCCAAATCAATCATAAAGTGGAAGAAGTTGAATGCTTTTCCTTCTTTTTTCCGTTTTACCATCTCTTTTGCCAGTGCATCATATTCTGCAAAAAGCTGTGGCAGGTCTTCCTCACGGATGGCATAATCATCTGTCTCCTGTGCCACAACCGGCTCTACGGAAATCTGCTTAAACCCAAGGTCTGCCAGATGCAGTACATCCTTGGAAAAATCTAAATTATGATGGGTATAGGTTCCACGCACGTAGTAGCGTTCCTGATTTCTGCTGTCTGCAAATTTCTGGAATTTCGGAACAATCACATCATAGCTTCCCTGACCACCACGGAACGGACGCATATAATCATTGACTTCTTTTCTTCCGTCAATACTTAATACAACATTGTCCATCTCTTTATTGGCAAACTCCATAATATCGTCATTTAAAAGAACGCCATTTGTGGTCAGTGTAAACCGGAAATTCTTATTATGTATTTTTTCCTGCTCTCTTCCGTATGCTACTAAATCTTTTACCACCTGGAAGTTTAAGGTAGGTTCTCCACCGAAGAAGTCCACCTCTAAGTTCCGGCGGTTGCCGGAATTGGCAATCAGGAAATCCAATGCAGCTTTTCCTACTTCATAGGTCATTAACGCACGTCTGCCGTGATATTCTCCCTCTTCTGCAAAACAGTATCTGCAGGCAAGGTTACAATCATGGGCAATATGCAGACACAGTGCTTTTACTACAGTAGGACGCTTTGTTACATCACCGATGTATTCTTCATAATCATCCGGTGTGAACAAATCTCCGTTCTTCTGCAATTCCTCTATCTCTTCAATTGCTTCTTTTATTTCCGCCTCATCATAGGTCTTATTCAGTCTCTGTATGATTTCTTCACGGCTTGTCTCTTCCCACAATGCAATGACATCATAGGTTAAGTCATCCACAATATGGATGGCGCCGCTGTTTACATCCAGGACAATATTATAGCCGTTGTTTTTATACTGGTGAACCACTACAATATTTCCTCACTTTCTTACAACATTATAACGACCGTCCGCGCAGGCGTACGGTCGTTTCGTTCGTTCTCAATCTGAACTTCTGGTAATTATTTGCAATGCTCGCAAGTCTGGTTTCCTACAGTACAGGAAGTCTTGCATGCTGACTGACAAGATGTCTGGCACTCGCCGCATCCGCCCTTCTTTACTGTATTCTGTAACTTTCTTGTATTCAGGGTCTTAATATGTTTCATCTCGTTATCTCCTTTCGAAAAAATACCTCTAGTTAGTATAACACATAGTCTTTCATAAGAAAAGCACTTTTTTTAACTGAGCATTCCTCCCACAGTTCCCGAAGCAGTGCATAAAATCAGTGTTGTAAGGATGTGCTGCATTCCGGAATCCAGTCCCTTTTTCAATATCAGGGACACAATGAGCAGCACTGCAAAATATAATAGCCCCATCACGGCTCCCCACAGATATTTCCGGCTCTTCTTAATCTTTCCAATGATGAAGCCGCCGACAAATCCCACTACAATATAGCTTATGATAATGCTGATATTTACCGCAGCTTCGCTTAATTCCATTTTATATAAGACTGCCGCCAGAATAAAAAGCAGTATTCCCGTCAGAATATACATGACCAGCAACACTTTGCCCATTGTCGTAAAAAGATTTCCTTTTCCTGCCACCTTCTCTTTTCCCATATATCCTCCATCCATCTTCGTACCTTGCGCCTGCATCCGTAACTTATTTTTTATATCATGTTCCGGATACAATTTCGCTTTGTACTATATATGAAAAAAAGATTTATATTATGTATAAAAATGTCTCCTGCCGCTTAACTTTCCAATCACGGATAAAAATACCGAAAATGTCGGAATATTTTTCCATCCTGATTTATCTTCTCTGTTTCCTGAAAGCCAAGTTTATGAAGCAGTCCCAACGATGCTTCATTCCCCGGCTCCACCAGACAGTCAATTCTTCGAAAATCAAGATTATTTTTTACCCATGCCATGATTGCCTGACAGACCTCATATGCATAACCCTGCCTCTGGTATTCCGGTGCAATGACATAACCCATCTCAATAATTTCTTCTTCTCCTAGCATGCGATAGTCGATTCCGGCTCTTCCAATCAGCCGGTGGGTACCTTTTTCCTTTGCCAGCCACATGCCATATCCATAGTAGCCATACATATTTTCAATATATGCTCTCTGGTACTCCTCCTCTTCCTGCCTTTCGTAAAGGGGCTCGATATAATCGGTGATTCCCCTCTTATTATATAAATCAAATAAATCGTCCATGTCATCTAACGTAATCTCTCTCAGATAGCACCGCTTTGTCTCTAATATCCGCCACGGCAGATGGTGTTTCCGCTGAAATGTCCGAAGTAAAAATTCTGTATCCACTTCTTCCAGTCCAAGAAGCAGCATATCCACATTGCTTAAAGGCATCTGTTTTGAAAAATCCGGTACTTCATAGCCAATGATGGTAAGCTGGTCTGAGTCAGAATCTGCATCCTTTTTCACCCATGCCACTTCTTCCGGTTCTGTTGCAAGCAGCATACATTCCTCCGGCTTTACATGATGTCCGCTCAGGAAAAATGTGATATCTTTTTCCAAATCAGCATCTGTAAAAAGAAGTTCCACTTTTTTCTGCTCTGACAGTTCTTTTTGCAGGCGGCTTAATGCATGTTTCTCTTCTTCAGAAAGTTTTTCTTCTAATGTTTCTTTTCGTATGATACAGTTCCAGTTTACAGCATTCCAGTGACACATATTTCCTTCTCTCTTTCTTTACAAAAAAGCCTTTTTCCGCTATAGTAGAACTACATTCTGTTATGCAGGATGAATTCAATGAACAGAAATGAGGTATCTTACAATGGCTCAGAATCCTATTATTACATTTGAAATGGAAAACGGAGATATTATGAAAGCGGAATTATATCCGCAGGTTGCTCCTAACACAGTAAATAACTTTATCAGCCTTGTCAACAAGGGATTTTATGATGGACTTATCTTCCATCGTGTCATCAACGGTTTTATGATTCAGGGTGGTGACCCGGAAGGAACCGGAATGGGCGGTCCAGGATATGGTATCAAGGGTGAATTTGCACAGAACGGCTTTGCCAATGACTTAAAGCATTCTGCAGGCGTTCTTTCCATGGCTCGTTCCATGATGCCAAACTCTGCCGGCTCCCAGTTCTTTATCATGCATAAGGATGCTCCACACTTAGATGGTGCTTACGCTGCTTTCGGTAAAATCATCGAAGGCATGGATGTGGTAAATAAAATTGCAGAAGTTGCAACCGACTACAGCGACCGTCCAATGGAAGACCAGCGAATGAAAACCGTTACCGTAGAAACCTTTGGTGTTGATTACGACGAACCGGAAACCGTATAATGCCATCGCAACAGCCGTATCAGTGTATACACTGGCGCGGCTGTTGTTTTTTTGCAAAGCTTCTCTTTTTATTCTTTCAGTTTCCGGTAAAGCTTCTGTACAAACTGCACATCCTCTCTGGTAAGTTTCTTATGACTATACGCTGCCACTTCAAGAATCTGAAGATAACGCTCCTTTTCTTCCATGCTCCAGCCCCCATAATTTAAAAGCTGTTCCCAGAATGCCCGGTCGGATTGTACTTTTGCATTTACAATGCCCTTCCGCCGTAAAATACGATAAATCTGGTTCGAATTCCAACGGATGATACGCTTGTAACTATGTGTTCCCTTCTTCCGTTTTCCTTCTATTGCTCTTAAGTAATACCAGATACCTGCTGCAAGAAGCAGAATGATGATTACCACAGCAATCAAAATGACCTTTAAACGGCTTCCCTTTTGATTCTGTTTTCCTGCCTTATTGCCATCCTGCATGGAATTTTCTGTATTCCGGTTTTCCGTGCCCTGATTTTCCGTATCCGGGTTTTCTGTATCTGGGTTTTCTGTATCCTGACTTTCTGTGTTTTGATTTTTTGTATTCTGATTTTCCGTATTTTGCATTCCGCTGCCGGATAAATCCGACTGACTGTCATCTTTGGAACTGTCCTGATAATCACTTCGCTCCAACGTAATTAGGTCTGCTGTTCTGCCATCATTCATCCGGATGGTAATGCTGTCACTTTCCTGCTGAATCTCCAGACGGTCAATGCCGGTTTTATTTCCCGGCGTCATTTCCACCGGAACCCAGCCAACACTGTCTATATAGATTTCCGTCCAGGCATGTGCCTGATTATCAAGAACCTCTGCCGTATAATTACCATCACTGTCCTTCTTAAACTTCGATGTACTTACAGCATAGCCGCTGACATACCGTGCCTTAATTCCCATCTGCCGCAGAAGCAGTGTTCCCGCACTGGCAAAATGCTGACAGAAGCCTTCCTTCGTATCAAACAGAAAATGTTCTGTTACATCCTGTCCCCATGGCACATTGTCCAAATCCAGATTATAGTTACACTTCGCCAGTTCCCGTTTCACCAGATAGACTGCATAAATTTCCTTAAAGTTATAAATATTATCATAATAAGTACCATTCACAGTAAATCGGTTATCTACAAAATCCGAATAATCTCTTTCATACTCCGCTTCCAACTGATTTCCCAGTTCCCGGATTCTTGTGAGATTTTCCGGCACATACGTATACTTTTCCGTATACTTATTATATTTCTTTATAAATGCCCATTCGTCTTCCGGTAATTTGCTGTTAAACCCAGCCAAATCATACCGCCAGCTATTCATATTCTCTATAATTTCATTTACTTCAGATTCGCTCAGTGTCTCATTCCGGTTCACATAAGCACCACCTGCCAAATCTGCAGTAAACAAAGCATTCATATAAAGATGTGACATGCTGTTTCTTATGGTTCCGTCTACTTCCAGAACGTCATTGCCATTCCGGAGCACAGTACGGTCTCCATCCATAAGAACCCCGGCGGGCTGCCGTTCATCCTGATAATAGCTTGCCAACGTATAGTATGGCAGGTATGCATAGGGGTCTTTCTCATCAAAATACTGCACCCGGTAAATGGTATCCCAGTAATAGGTATAATAGCTCTGGGTATATGCCAGAATATTCTGTACCTGCTGTCCCGCGGTCTGTTCCTTAAGGCTGCTGTCCACTTCCTGCATGGCAGTCACAAAATCACTGGAATCATAAGTCTTCCAGCTTCCATTTTTGTAATAATCGCCTACATAACCTCTTAAATATACCGTATCATCCGGTATCTGATAAGCAGTCACTTCCATAACCGGCTTGTCCTCAAATTCCGGTGCCATATTGCTGACCCGTCCCGGCTGATGGAAGGAGAAAATATCTTTACCAAAAGGAATTTCTGCCAAAAGATTGGCAGCTGTCATTGCCATTTCTGTTACCATATCCTGCGCAGCTTTTTCAATTTCACTTCTTCTTGCCACCATTTCATTGGCTTTCGGTTCTGCCACTCTAAATACCAGCGAAGAAACAACTACCGCCACCACCAGAAAAAGGCATACTGCTTTCTGCCTTAGATATTCCAACTGCTTTAATTCCACCCGGCCGGCAGCCCGGTAACCAAAGCTTCCTGCCGCAGCCAGTGAGAAACAAATCAATGCCCGCTTTGATGGTGCATAGCCCACCGCAAAATCCAGCATTATAAGAAGTAGCGGTGGAATCAACACTCCAGCCAGCCGTTTTCTTACCACCAGAAAATAAATCTGCAGAATAGACAAGATAACTAACAGCCATGCTGTTACTGCTACCACCGGATTTAAATCAAGATACCGTTCAAATCCGGATACAATCTGCACATTATAGTACATATTGATTTTCTGCACTACCAGCCGGATCAGTCCTGCCAGCCCTGGGTAAAGCTCTTTCCGGCTAAGCACCAGTCCCACCAGCAGTTCTCCCACAGGCAGCAGCCACTTGTCCACCTTCTTAAAATAGGAAAAAGAAACCGTCAATGCTGCCGCAGAAACAGAAACCCATATCAATGCAGGCTTTCCAAACCGGTTAGTCAGAAAGATGTCTCCAAATATAAAGAACATGGCAATCTCCCAAAGCACAGCCAGCAGACTCTGCATTCCCACACGCATGACCTGCGGCGGCAATGCAATTTTTCCTGCCCGCCGTCCTTTCTGCGAATACCGTATGTTTCCAGTCTTTTTCATAACCGATGCATATGTTTTCTTCTTTTTTCTCATACTCTAATCTCCGCTTTTGCGAAATCTTCTATTTCCGTTCCTGCCACAATAAGTTTTCCTGCAAGGTTCATTTCTATCTTTGTAACTGCTGTCTCACCCCGGTATTTCTCCTGATATAAAAGTGCAATATCCATCTTTTCCCGGCTCTGAACCGCTCCATACAAAAGCAGAATAAAATAATATACCTTCTCTTCTGTATCTACCCTTACCCGGATAAGGTCATGTTCCTTTTCATCATACCATGCGATATAATGAGGGCACTGTTTTTCCACCAGTCCAAAAGAAATCGAAATTACCATTTCAAAAAAGTGGTTTCTCTGCTTCTCCGTCTCTTTCTGCCCTCCGCTGATGTCAAGCAGAATCACCACCGGACAGCCCATCGGCAGACTGTTTTCCCGAACCATCAGCTCATCTTCTTTTGCAGATAACTTCCAGTGGATATTCTGGATTTTATCTCCCGGCTGAAAGGAACGGATCTGAAATACCTCCGATACATCATCTCCTCCGGTTTTATCATCATATACTTCCGCTTCTCCCTGAAAATACCGGGAAGCTAATCCCACCTCTATCATTACCGGTGTTATCTTTGGCATAATGGAAAGTCGTTCCTCATAGCGCACATACCTGATCAGATAGCCGATTCCAAGCAGGCCATAAAATCTTACCCGAACCAGCCGGAATGTATAATTTCCACTGCTTTTTGCTGCTACCTCCACGCTCATCCGGCTGCTGCTCTTTGCATCCGCTGCCGTCTGTATGGATAACTTTCTCTTTTTCCTGCCAAAGGAGTTCTGATAATCGATCCGGTATACCACCTTCGGCAATGGCAGCCTGCTCCGGTTTTCCGTCACCGCACAGATCATAATGCCTTCTTCCTGCTCTGCCATAACAATCGGAATCTGAATCCGGCATTTTACCCGAAACATCATATATAAAATATAGCCATAGCCTAAAAACAGCATTACTCCGCAGCAAATCGACAAAAGTATCAATGCCGGGCTGGTATAAATGGTTCCAAGATATCCTAATGCACCAACAATAAGTACAAGTATCAGTCCTGTTGCCATAGGCTACTCTTTTCCCTTAAACGAAGTTGGTTTTGTGGTATCTTCCATAATTTTTTCAAGAACTGCTTCCCCGGACACCCCGGTGACCCGTGCTTTGGTATTTAATACGATTCTATGCTTTGTGACATCATAAAAAACATCCTCCACATCAGCCGGAATCACATAATCTCTCTCATTTAAAAATGCATTGGCACGCACCATTTTCGTCAGTGCCACCATTCCACGCGGACTGACGCCCAGCTCAATATAAGGATTTTTTCTGGTGGCATGAATCAACGCCATCATATATTCATAAATTCTGTCATGAATAAAAATATTTTCTACGGTTTCTTTCATTGCCTGCAGCTGCGCCCCTGTCATCACACCTTCTATGCTCTCATAGCTCTGTCCGATGCTCTTTCCTTTGGCAATCTCAATCTCACTTTTCAAATCCGGGTATCCCATGCTCATACAAATCATGAAACGGTCTAACTGGGATTCCGGCAGCATCTGTGTCCCGGCACTTCCCTTCGGATTCTGGGTTGCCATTACAAGAAATGGTTTCGGAACCGGATGACTGATGCCATCTACCGTCACTTTTCCCTCTTCCATAACCTCTAACAGGGCTGACTGGGTCTTTGGAGAAGTACGGTTGATTTCATCTGCCAAAAACAGATTGCACATGACTGCACCCGGATGATAATAAAAGCCGCCCTGCTCCTTATCATACATAGAAAATCCCAAAATATCTGCCGGCAGTACATCCGGTGTAAACTGTACTCTGTGATTTTCAAGGCACAATGCCCTCGAAAAAGCCAGTGCCAGCGTTGTCTTTCCCACTCCCGGTACATCTTCAATTAAAATATGTCCTCCTGCTAAAATTGCACAGAATGCCTTTCTGATACAATCATCTTTTCCTTTTACGCTTTTTTTGATTTCATTTTGAACCCGCTTTGACAATTCCACCGCCTGCTGTAATTCCATCCTTCTCCTCCTGCTTTGAGTCTGCTTTCTGTTTTCTGGCTCTTCTCTGTTTTCTATCATTCTCTATTTTTCGCCTCTAGTTCAGAAATGTTTCTCTTACTTCACAAGTTTCTTCTGTCCCTGAATCTTTTTTACCAGCCATACCGAAACTAACGCCAGTACGGTTCCAATCAACACTCCTGCCAACACATCTGACGGATAATGCACCCCTACATATAACCGTGAATATGCAATCAGAACAGCTACAATTAATGCCATTACTCCATATTTTTTAGGAAGCTCTTTCCATAATACAATTGCTGATGCGAAAGAACTTCCGGTATGTCCCGATGGGAAAGAATAATCTGACTGCTTTTCAATTAAAAGTTTCAATCCATCAACCACTTCATAGGGTCTGGTTCTTGCCACCAGATTTTTAAGTAAAATATTGTCTACAATTAACGAACCAATTAGTGCCAGTGCCGACATATAGCCTACGTTTCTCGTCTTCTTGTCCAGCAAAAGCACAATGGTTATCAGAATCCATAAGATTCCCGCATTTCCAAGATTCGTAATATCCTTCATCACAGAAGTCAGTGCCGGGAATCGCAGATACTCCTGTATCCATAATAAAATCTGCCCATCTATATGTAATAACTGTTCTAACATGATATGTTCCTCTTCTTTCTCCACATTTTCATCACTTTTACTGCTGCTTATAGTATACCGTGTTTCCTTTGATTTCGAAACAACTTAATGAAATATTAAAAAACTAAACGCCAGCCATTCCCAAGCAACACAAAAACAGGTCACCCCAGCCCTCACAAGCTGGATATGACCTGTTTCTTTCTAAATGAATTGCTTTCTGTTTCTTACTGAATATCTTCTTCCTGAATCGGATTCATATCAAGTCCACGGTTGGCATCTGCCTTTGGATCATCTCCGAAATGATAATCTTTACCCGGTAAGATTGCATTTAAGATAATTCCGGCTAAGGCTGCGATTGCAAGTCCGGTTAAAGTAATGCTGGTTCCTGCAATGGTAAAGGTAAGTCCCTTGGAAAATCCAAGTCCGCTGACTAAGATTACTGCTGCAATGATTAAGTTACGGGATTTGGTGAAATCAACGTGATTTTCTACTACATTTCTGACACCGATTGCAGAAATCATACCATAAAGCATGAAGCTGACACCACCGATGATTGCAGATGGCATAGAACCAATGATTTCAGCCATTTTCGGAATAAAGCTTAAGATAACTGCAAATACAGCTGCAATACGGATCACTCTAGGGTCATGCACACGGCTTAATTCCAATACACCGGTATTCTCACCATATGTAGTATTTGCAGGACCACCAACCATACCTGCAAATGCGGTTGCAAGTCCATCACCGATTAAGGTTCTGTGAAGTCCCGGATCTTCGATAAAGTTCTCACCAACAGTTGCAGAAATTGCAGACATATCTCCGATATGCTCCATCATAGTTGCCAGTGCGATTGGTGCCATAACCAGGATTGCAGTAAGGTTAAATTTGCATAACTGGAATGGAGGAAGTCCTACCCAGCTTGCAGATGCTACTTCGGTAAAGTTTAAGATAGCACTTCCATCCGGATTAGTCAGTCCTGCTGCCTGCATAATCAGTGCTGCTGCATAGGAAATGACAACACCTAAAAGAATTGGGATAATGCGGAACATTCCTTTTCCCCAGATGTTAAAGATAATGATAACTGCCAGTGCAATCAGTGCAAGAATCCAATTGGTGGATGCATTGTTTACTGCAGATGGTGCAAGGGAAAGGCCGATACAGATGATGATTGGTCCTGTTACAACAGGTGGCAGGAAACGCATTACTTTCTTTACTCCTACGACTTTGATAACAAGTGCAAGAATCAGATATAAAGCTCCTGCGACAACAATACCACCACAGGCATATGGAAGCTTCTCTCCCATGGTCATGTCTGCAAAGATTCCAGTATCCAACTGTGCAATCGTAGAAAATCCTCCTAAAAATGCAAAAGATGAACCTAAGAATGCAGGTACTTTTAATTTGGTACAAAGGTGGAAGAATAAAGTTCCAAGACCGGCACAGATTAACGTAACCTGTACGGAAAGACCTTCTCCCTCAAAATAGCTGTTCACCAGAATCGGCACAAGAATGGTTGCGCCAAACATTGCGAACATGTGCTGAAGTCCTAACAACAGCATCTTTGGAACACCAAGTGTCCGTGCGTCGCGAATTGCGTCTTTTCGTTCGTTCATAACGAAAGCTCCTCCTTAAAATATAATGTGTGATATCCGTGGAATTTTATTTTCCACGTCTGCGGTGCTTTTCATGCATTTTTCTGTTGCTATGCTGCATCCGCTTTAACTACGGGAAACATATTTTCCCGCATAAAACAGGTAACCCACCGAAATGGCAGATTACCTGTTATTATCTAAATTTGTTCCAACGCCTCAATTGCTTTGGCAATATATGGGTTGTCCATAGTATAAAATTGTCCTGCATCGGCAGCTTTTGCATATGCCGGATCCAATGGAAGTTTTCCAAGAACGGACAAATCAAGGTCTGCTGCGATTTCATCAATATGGCTTTCTCCAAATAAGGAGATCTCTTTTCCACAATCCGGACATTTTAAATAGCTGTAATTTTCAACGATTCCAAGGACAGGAACATTCATCATCCCTGCCATGTTATATGCTTTCTTTACAATCATCTGAACCAGTTCCTGCGGAGAAGTTACGATAATGATTCCTTCTACCGGAAGAGACTGGAATACAGTCAGTGGAACATCTCCGGTTCCCGGTGGCATATCTACGAAAAGGTAATCAATGTCACCCCATACCACGTCACTCCAGAACTGCTTTACCACGCCGGCAACGACAGGTCCACGCCATACAACCGGTGTTTCTTCTGTATCTACCAATAAGTTTACAGACATAATCCTGGTTCCGTCTTCTGCCACTGCCGGAAGAATCTCTTTTCCATCTCCGACTGCTTTTCCGTGAATTCCATACATCTTTGGAATGGATGGTCCGGTAATGTCGGCATCCATAATACCTACTTCATAACCTTTCTTACGCATAGCGGCTGCCATGGATGCTGTGACAAAAGATTTTCCAACACCACCTTTACCGCTGACTACGCCGATTACATGCTTTATGGATGAATGTGCATTCATTGGCTCTTTCTGAAACTTTATTGCCATTTCTATTCCCTCTTTTCGCTAAACAGGCGGTGTACGTAATCGACACCGCCTATATTTTTATTAAAACCTCATTATTACTATCATACCTTACTGATAGCCACTTTTCAAGATATCAGTTTGCACAAAAATTGATACCTTATGCATTTCTCTTCGAAAGGATTTCCTTTAAGCTCTCCGTATATGGCTCTCTTGCGATTCCATACTCTGTTACAATTCCGCTGATTAAATCGTGGTCTGTCACATCAAATGCCGGATTGTATACTTTGACGCCTTCCGGTGCCATCCGCTCCTGATACCACATTTCCGTCACTTCCTCTGCCGGACGCTCTTCAATGCAGATGTCATCTCCGGTTGCTGTATTTAAGTCAATGGTAGAGGTCGGTGCACAGACATAAAAAGGTACATGATACCGCTTTGCTACCGTTGCCACAACGGAGGTTCCGATTTTATTTGCGGTGTCTCCATTGGCTGCCACCCGGTCGCAGCCTACAAATACTGCCTGTACCAGTCCCTGTTTCATGACGGTGCCAGACATATTATCACAAATCAGGGTCACATCCACCCCTGCTGCATGCAGTTCAAAAGAAGTAAGTCTCGCCCCCTGCAAAAGAGGTCTTGTCTCATCTGCAAATACATGAAAATGATAACCTCTTTCTTCCCCCAGATAAATCGGTGCTGTAGCAGTCCCATATTTACTGGTGGCAAGCTGTCCGGCATTGCAATGGGTCAAAATGCCATCACCCGGCTTCACCAGTGTCAGCCCGTGTTCTCCGATACTTTTGCAGACCCGGATATCTTCTTCCTGAATCTCAAGGGCTTCTTTATGAAGCAATTCCTTTATCTCTGCAACCGGCTTATTTTTATTTGCAATACAGACTTTCTCCATCCGGTTTAATGCCCAGGAGAGATTGACTGCGGTCGGGCGGGAAGAATTCAAATATTCTTTCTGTTTCTGAAAAGCTTCATAAAAGACTTCATAATCCTCTGTTTCAATTTCTTTTGCCAGAAGATAAATGCCAAAGCCTGCTGCCACACCTATTGCCGGTGCGCCACGGACTTTCAATAAATAAATGGCATTCCAGATTTCCTGTGCACTCTTTAACCGAATCAGTTCTATCGTTCCAGGCAGCTTTGTCTGGTCGATGATTTCAATGGCATTCTCTGCCTCTAAGAGTGTAACCGTTGCATAATCCATAATATTCTTACTGTTTTTTTCCTTCTCCATAGCCTTATCTCCTACCTGTCCTGAGCCGTTATTCTGGCATTCAGTTCTTCTAAATACTCCCAGCGTTCCATCTTATGCTCTAATTCATCTTCCACTTTTATCTTCTCCTGGGTCAGCTCATTTAATTTTACAAAATCACTGGCAAAGCTTCCCATCTTCTCATCCAGTTCTTCTAACTTTGCTTCCAAAGCTGCAATATCGTCCTCGATGGTCTCATAATCCTTCTGCTCCTGCCAGGTAAATTTCAACTTCCTGCCGCTCTTCCAGGTCGCCCTGGAATCCTTCTTTTCGGCATTCTCTGTGGCATCTGCGTTTTCCGTCTGGTCTGCTTTCTTCCCGGAAGTCTCTGTGCCTGCATTTCCCACTGCTGTCTCATCCTCCGGCCGCTTGGCAAGATAATCCGTATAACCGCCCTCATACTGTCTTATGTTTCCCTGTTCAAATGCAAAAATCCGCTTTGCGATACGGTCAAGGAAATACCGGTCATGGGATACTGTAATGACGATTCCATCATAATTATCAAGATAATCCTCTAAGATTGCCAGTGTGGTAATATCAAGATCATTGGTCGGCTCGTCTAAAATCAATACATTCGGTGCTTCCATCAATACACGAAGCAGATTCAGTCTCCGCTTTTCTCCACCGGAAAGTTTTCCGATAACGCCATACTGTTCTTCCGGTGGGAATAAGAAACGCTCCAACATGGCTGATGCGGACACCAGTCCATCCTCTGTCCGGACATATTCTGCAGTATTGCGGATATATTCAATAACCTTTAAAGACGGATCCATATAGGCAACTCCCGCCGATGCATCCTTTTCAATCTCCTGGGAATAATAGCCTATCTTTATGGTCTGTCCGATAACCAGTTCTCCGGCATCCGGCTTTACCCTGCCATCGATAATCTTCATTAAAGTGGTCTTACCGCATCCATTATGTCCCACAAATCCGACTCTGTCATTCTTAAGAAAGATATAGGAAAAATCCTCAATCAGCTTTTTTTCTCCATAGGATTTACTGATATGATGAAGCTCTACCGTCGTCTTTCCCATACGGCTGGAAACCGAGCTTAATTCCACCTGCTTATCAAACTGTGGTCCCGACTGGTCTCTAAGATTCTCATAACGTTTGATATGGGCTTTCTGCTTGGTAGACCTTGCCCTTGCGCCCCGCTGCATCCAGACGATCTCCTTGCGAAGGATGGACTGCCGCTTCCGTTCCCCGGCAACTGCCATATCCATACGCTCCTGCTTCAGATTCAGATAACCGGAATAATTTTCCTGATAACTGTAAATGGAGCCTTTATCAATTTCTGCAATACGGTTACATACGCTGTCCAGAAAATACCGGTCATGGGTTACCATAATCAGTGTTCCCTTAAAGCCCTTTAAGTATCCTTCCAGCCACTCTGCCATATCTGCATCCAGGTGGTTGGTAGGCTCGTCTAACAGCAGAATATCGCAGGGTGTTAAAAGCACTGCCACAAGAGCCAGACGTTTTCTTTCTCCACCGGATAAGTTTTTCGTCTTTTCCTCAAAATTATATACGCCAAGTCTTGTGAGCATGGATTTTGCCTTGCTCTCTAAATTCCACATCTGATAATCTTCCCCGGAAGCATCTTCCTGATTTTTCCGGTGTGCCGTTACCAGTACACTTTCTAAAACAGTCTCTTCTTCTCCAAATTCCGGCATCTGCGGAAGATAGCGGATTACCGCATGATTTGCCTTGGTGATTTCTCCAGCATCCGGTTCCTCTAAGCCTGCCAGCATTTTCAGTAAAGTGGATTTTCCGGTTCCGTTAATTCCCACAATTCCGACTTTTTCTCCTTCCTGCAAATAAAAGGAGGCATTGGAAAATAACTTTCTTCCGGTAAATGTCTTGGTTATATTCTCTGCTGATAATAAATTCATAAAGGTCTCCTGTATTTCTTCTTCATTCTTATTGGCAATAATTTTCTATCACAATACATATTTACATTTGACTGCTCACTGGCTATACTGTAATGCATAGCACAACTATTCAGGAGGTAATATATGTATCATAGAGCATCTGAATTAAAACATATTTTTAACGAAAATATGAAAGGCGGAACCGGCACCGTTGAGATTATCCATTCCGTCAATCCTATAGACTATGAAAGCCCAGCCAAGATGATTGCAAAACTCATCTTAAGACCGGGCTGTTCTCTCGGAAAGCATATGCATGAAGGGGAAGAAGAAATCATCACCATTCTTTCCGGCCATGCAGCCTATGACGATAACGGAACCATCGTTGCTTTAGAAGCCGGTGACACCTGCGTCTGCAAAAGCGGAGAGTCCCACAGCATTGCAAATGCTTCTCCAAAAGAAGATCTCATTCTCTTTGCTGTCATTAATTATCTTGCCTAATTACCGGCAAAATAAGCATCAATCCCATTGGCGATTCCCTGTGCAATCTGAGTCTGATAAGAGTCCGTTGCCATATTGGAATCTTCGGTGGGATTTGTCATATATCCCATTTCTACAATTGTTACCGGTACGGTACTCCAGTTAATTCCACTCATGGTATCAGTCTCCCACACATATTCCTTCTTTGCACCGGTCTGTGCACACAGACTATCCAGTATATTCTGGGAAAGAGAACGGCTCTGGCTGTAAAAGCTTCCTACATACGGATTGGACGCCGTCTGGCAGATTGTCATAGCTCCATTGGCTCCGCTGTTGGTAGATCCGTTGGCATGTATACGGACAAATGCTTCTGCTCCCGCATTGGTTGCAATGGCTGCCCGCTCGCTGTTACTGAGATTCACATCATTGGTTTCTCTTGTCATGACTACGGTATAACCTCTTGCTACCAGTTCATCCCGCAATTTTAAGCTGACGGATAAATTAAGCTGATACTCTGTCTGTCCGGTTGCAACACCGGATGTTCCTCCGGTTACTCTTGCCTTGGTCTCAGAAGATCCCGGTGCTACCGGCTCCGGTGTACTGTCTCCTCTGCTCTGATGTCCCGGGTCAATGCAGATGACATGTCCGCCGCTTCCGGATGTAATTCCGGTTCCTGCACTTCCAGTCAATGCTACCGGCTCCTGCGGCTTCTCTGTGGTCAGATAATCGGATGCTATATAATAAGTTCCTTCATCCAATGAAACCTGGCTCCAGCTTCCATCATTTGCAGTGCGGGTAAGTTCTTTTCCCGCAGATAATTTCTTATAAACCTCTGCATCGGTAGAAGGTTCTACTCTCACATTGACTCTTGTTGTCGTATAAACAGTCTCTTCTGCATAAACTACCGTATCCGGATTCAATACTGCCGGAACATGCTCTGTTTCCGTCTCTGTTTCTGTTTCCGTATCTACAACTTCTTCGGTGTCAATTACACTTTCTGTTGTTGGTACCTCTGTATTTGTTAATGTTTCTTCGGTATTCACATTCGCAACTGTATCGTCTTTTTTATCCTTCCCGCAAGCGGTCAGAAATACCAGACACATAACAAGCAACAGGCATACGGTAACTGCCGAGTGCCTGCTGCCCTTATGGAATGTGCTTCTTTCTGATGTTCTCATAGATTCCCTCACATTTCCCTTATATTATCTTACTTATGAATCAAAGTTCCCTTTAATCCGCTGACGCCATCTAATGCTTCCTCCAAGTTGGCAATCAGTACGGAACGGACTGCAGAATTACCGATGTAATCGATTGCTGCCTGAATCTTCGGAAGCATGGTTCCTTCTTCAAACTGACCCTCGTCCATATACTGTTTTGCTTCTTCTACGGTCATCTCATCCAATGGCTGTTCATTGGCTGTGCCATAATTTAAACACACATGCTCAACACTGGTTAAGATAATAAGCTGATCAGCGTCTAAAAGCTCTGCAAGTCTTCCTGCTGCAAGGTCTTTTTCAATGACTGCGCTGGCACCTTTTAGATTATTATCCTGCTCTAATACAGGAATACCGCCACCACCACAGGCAATTACTACCTGGTCTGCATCGGAAAGTGCACGGATGGCATCAATTTCTACGATGTCCATTGGCTTTGGAGCTGCTACGATACGGCGGTATCCTTCACCCTGTTTTACCGTATGGTTACCTTTCTTCTCCTCAGCTTCTGCCTCTTCCTCTGTCATGACACGGCCGATAATTTTGGTTGGATGATAAAATGCTTCATCGTATGGGTCTACGGTTACCTGTGTTAAAACAGTAGATACCGGTTTGTAAATTCCACGGTTTAATAATTCGGTACGAATGGCATTCTGCAAATCGTATCCGATATAGCCCTGGCTCATAGCAGAGCAGACAGACATCGGAGTAGCAGTATATTCCGGATAAATTCTTGCAAATTCAGCCATTGCAGTATGTATCATTCCCACCTGAGGTCCATTGCTGTGGGAAAGAACTACCTGACAGTCATCCTTAATATAATCTCCGATTGCTTTTGCGGTAAGCTTGGTTGCTTTCTTCTGTTCCGGAAGTGTTGTTCCCAATGCTTCATGTCCTAATGCAATCACAATTCTCTTCTTTTTCATGTTACAATCCTCCAATTCTATGCCCAAAGATTTTCCGGATAGACACCGTCTTTAATCAGTCCGCGGATGGAATCCACAACAAATGGTTTGTCCTCTAAATAAGTAACTCCAAACCAACGGTCTGCTGTCTCATAAACTTTTACGGTTGCCTTATCCTGATTCAAAAGCAATTCCACAATATTTGGCAGCAGATACTCTTTCTTCATCGGATTGTCTTCAATATGTGCCAAGAACTCACGGAAGCCCTCTTCCAGATAATCAATAAAATCCGGATAGCCAGCCCACATGTTCATAGATACATTTACATCCGGGTGAATCCATTCTGCCACATCAGCTTCTTCACAATGTACTTTTCCTTTTTCATCGGCATAGATGCTGTGTGTCTCTAAAATTTTTTCAAGATAGCCACTCTTTTCATCTACCACACAGACACCACGGGTAACGGTTCCGTTATCACTCAGTGTGTTCTTCAGGATATATCCAGCCATTCCAAGGCGGAATCTTTTCTTATCCTCTTCATGATTTAACAGAAAATCATGCATCTTTACAAATGCTTCTTTTCCGTAATAATCATCTGCATTGATGACTAAAAATGGTTCCTTCACTACGCCTTTGCAGCATAATACTGCCTGTCCGGTTCCCCATGGTTTTGTTCTGCCTTCCGGCACTGTAAAGCCTTCCGGTATGTCATTGATATCCTGGAATACATAATCTACTTCTACCTGCTTTCCAATTCTGTTTCCAATGATTTCTTTAAAATCCGCCTCAATATCCTTGCGAATGATAAATACAACCTTGTCAAAACCTGCTTCCACCGCGTCATAAATGGAATAGTCCATAATAATCTCGCCATTTGGTCCCATTTTCTCAAGCTGCTTAATTCCGCCGCCAAAACGGGAGCCAATGCCTGCCGCCATAATAATCAGTGTAGTTTTCATTCGTATTCTCCTCAACCTTATTTTAAAACTTTTTTCTCTCTACCCTTTTCTTTTTTCCTCTATTTCACTGTTCTTACCTAATGATTTTGCCACTCGCCAGCTCTAAAAGCGTGTTGACTCACTTACGCCTGCTATTTCATGTATTCTTTATAGCCGACTTCCTGAAGCTTCTTATCCTTTGCTTCTACCTGCTCTTTTAAATTCTTAGAATATTCTTTTAATCGTGCTAATAATGCATCATCTGATGTTGCAAGAATCTTCGCTGCAAGAATTCCTGCATTTGCTCCACCATTGATTGCAACGGTTGCTACCGGAATACCGGTTGGCATCTGTACGATAGAATAAAGAGAATCTCTTCCGCCTAAGGATGTGGTATGCATCGGAATTCCGATTACCGGCATAGGGAAGATTGCTGCACACATTCCAGGAAGATGCGCCGCCATTCCTGCTCCTGCGATAATTACTTTAAATCCTTTGCTCTCTGCGCTCTTTGCATATTCAAAAAATACATCCGGCTCACGATGTGCGGAAATAATTGTCATCTCATACTCGATTCCAAGCTGTTCCAAAATATCTGCTGCTTTTGCCATTACAGGCATATCTGAATCACTGCCCATTACAATTCCTACTTTTGCCATTTTCTTTCTCCTTTTCTCATAGATACTTGTCCTTTTAGTATACACTGTTTTACGCCGGAAATGAAGTCTTATTTTCCAACGGCTCATTGAGTTTTTCTGTGCCCGGCACTACAAATCTGCCATCTCTTATAATATCCCCGGTACTGCCATCTGCCCGTTCGATATAAATGCAGTCTAATTCATCATACGGTATCGTAATATCCGTATGGCAGTTAAAGTATGCCTTACTTTCGTCTTCTTTCCGAAGAATTGAAATTTCATTATCCCTTGCCACAATTTCTTTTCCATCCGGATTATAAACCGGCGTATCCTCCGCCTGGGAATAACAGGTATCTCCCACTGCAAAATGTGGACCTGTCTTCTCTGCAATCAGAATCGGCAATTTATCTGCAATATCAAAATCCTTTGCCATCCGGTATGCCGTAGTGTTGGTTCCAATAGCAAACTCCCCTAACGGCAGCGTATCATGGTGCATCAGCACATTATCATAAATATATTTATGGTTCTCTTCTTCACTGTCAAAATTACTGCAGCTGTAATCCACAACTTTTCCATCTTCAAACGTCATTTTCAGGTTCTCATACCGGAGTCCGTTAAGATAGACATAAGATACATGCAGTACTCCGTGGGTTCCGGTCAGCACCGGTGAAGTAAACACTTCCCCTACCGGAATATTGACATCTGCCACGCAATTTTCAAAGATAGTCTCTTTCTGTGGATTCTTAAGGCGGTATAATTCCACTGTCATATCTGTTTCGTTATCGCCTTTTCCTCTGATATGTGCCCTGACTCCCTGGTCTAATACTTCAATAATTTTCGCCTGCATATCCCGGTACAGGGTATAATCCAGTGTATTTAATTCTACCGTCTTATCAAAAATTTCTTCAAAGTTGCTGCCAATCTGCGGGAGCGGATAAGCAATAATCGTAAAGCTTCTTTCCTCTCCCTTAATATACTGATTGGTAATCTGCCCAGCCTGTGACGCATAATAGACATTTAATTCATTCTGCTTGTCGCTGTAATGGCAGGCAGTTTTTTTATTTTCCGGTTCAAATAACGTTTCTCCGAACACCTCGATTACAGCCGGACCTGCGTAGCCTGCTGCAAGTTCTTTCTTATCTTCATATACAGTCCGGAGTGTCTCTAATCGGCGTTCCACAAAGGCTTTGTCTAAATATACTGCTTTATCTGCTTTATGGTCATAATCAAACTGACGGTTCACAGAAGTCGCATAGCAGCCCCGCTTGGAATTGCCGCGGTTACGGAAGGAAGAAAACGCATTCCGGTAAATCGTCGGTTTTAATCCCATCTTCTCAAAATTAGCAATTGCTGCCCGCACCATACGTTCCATTCCGATGGCATATTCCACATTTACGGTAGATTTTATGGATAAGTCTTTTCCGGTGGTAATAAAGCCAATCCGGTAGCCTTCCGTATAAGTATCCGCCATTGCCTGAATCTTCTCCTGCGGAAGCTGGTTCATATACTCTGCCATACGGATTTCATTTTCTCCGATTGGCTCTCCATAATAATAAAGGTATTTTAAATCCTGTAAATCAGAATCCATTACTATCCGGGTAAAGAAATCCCGGCTGGCATCTACCATTTCACAGACGCTGCGCTCAGTAAACAATTCACTGTAATCGTGGAAGAACCAGTAAATTGCCTGCTGCACTTCTTTCGGGGTTGTTCCCTCTTCGTCATTAAAACAGGTATAAACCTGGATAAACAATTCACAGAAGCAGGTATAGGCTTCCACATCGCCCTCATAAGCATAAGGAATCAGGCTCCGAAGCTCTGCATAGAGCATGCTAAGGAGTGTGCCGTATTCCTCGCCCAGGGTTATACAGGCATAATCCGGGTTTGCATAGCTTTCTTTATAATGTTCCGGCAAAATGTCCTCATACAATGCTTCATTTATCTTCTGTAATGTTTCCCTGCTCTGGCTGCAGAAGCTGTCATTTAATACCTGCCGCAATACTTCTTCCGTTTTTACAATAAATGCTGCCGTTCCTTTAAAATAAGCACGGAACGGCTCACAAACCTCCGGTTCTGCCGCAAGTTCATGTATCCGTTCCGTCACCAAATCCAGTCGTTCTGTAATTGCTTCTCTTTCTTCTGCGTTTAAATTCTGATATTCCATACTTTCTATCCTTTATATTTCTAATTTTTCCTACAACAGAATACCGCCTGCATAGACAGCAATCCAGATAAGCAGTGAAAAAATTGACAAAAATGTAGCAGCATACGGAATGCTGCGAAATGAATTTTCCTCCTTCAGGCTTATGATTGCAAGAATCACTGCGGCTAATGCTGCAAAAAAGGCTAGGATTCCATAGCAGGCTATGTATATGCTTAAATTACCGGCACTTCTGAATGCAAGAACTACCATCACCACAAAACTGACCAGTGACAGTAGTGCCAGAACAAGTGCTGTAATTCCTCTTTTCGAAAGTGTTTTTTCTGTAAATTTATATTTTCTGTATCCTCTTCGTCTTTTTCTCATGTTCTTTCTCCCGATACCATATTTGTACCGAAGTCTATTCTTTCTGCTCAAATTTGTGACACCGGATATGATTTGCCAGCAAAAATCCAACATATCCAATCGCCCCACCAATGGTATTTAAAATCAGATCATCTACGTCGAAGCTTCCTACCTTGGATACAAGCTGTACCAGTTCTACCAGCAGGCTGAAGTCGAAGCTTAAAAGCACTACCCGGTAGAACTTTCTCTGGTTATGTGCCAGTAATGGCAGAAGCATTCCATAAGGAATAAAAGCGACAATATTTCCCAGAAGGTTAAAGCAGACTGCTTTCGTGCCCAATGCCTTCCGGTAAATAATAAACCGCTTGATTTCTTTTAAGGGCATAAGATTATAATGGTAGCTTCTTTCGGAATAGGTTCTTCCCAGCATTTCTGAGAAGAACAGGAAATAGCAAAGCAGACCCAGATATATTACGAATAAAATCCATGCTCCGATACGAAGCAGTTTTCTCGTCTTCTGACTCAATTCCTTTTCCCCATTTCATTTTTGCTGTTTATTTTGCCCCATACTGCTCATAATATTTATCAATTGCTTCTTTCATCTTATCATCAATGATAAGCCTGCCCTGGCAAGGACGGTTGTATAAACACTCTACCACATCTGCCATGCTGACAATTGCATTTGCAGGGAAACCATATTTCTCCCGAATCTCATCCAATGCGCATTTGTCTGTCTCAAGGCCTTTTTCCATACGGTTTAAGGATACCATCAGTCCAAGGATAGTTACGTCTCCCTGTGCCTGAATGATTGGGAATGTCTCCTGAATGGATTTTCCGGATGTCGTTACATCCTCAATAATAACAACACGGTCACCATCTTTGATTTTGCTTCCAAGCAAAATTCCGGTATCGCCATGGTCTTTTACTTCTTTACGGTTAGAACAGTAACGAATCTCTTTGCCATAAAGACGGCTGAATGCGATCGTTGTTGCAACAGAGAGCGGAATTCCCTTATATGCCGGTCCAAACAGCACATCAAAATCGGTACCATAGTGGTCGTGAATTGCTTTTGCATAATATTCTCCAAGGCGGGATAACTGTGAACCGGTTACATATGCACCTGCATTCATAAAGAATGGAGACTTTCTTCCACTCTTTAATGTGAAGTCACCAAATTTCAAAACCTCACTCTCCACCATAAATTCAATAAACTCTTTCTTATATGCTTCCATGTATGAAACCTCCTGAATATGTCAACAGTGAAATATCACTTTTTTCTTTTACCTAATTTCTTATGCTACCATACTTCCCTGAAAACCTCAATGCATTTTTCTTAATGGCGCCGGTCTATACCGGCATTATTATAATAAGCTGCTTTTTCCTGATACATTCTGCGTTCAGCTTCCATCAGCAAGAGGTCAAATCTACGCTCCCAGCTTTCCTGCCATACTGATCCGACTGCCATTACTACATCTTTTTTCTTCATGCCAGCCTTCATACGTTCTATCCGCTGCTTCAGTTCCTCTTCTCCGATACCTGCACACAGTGCCAGAAGTTCATCCCCTCCAATACGGAACAGTCCATAGTCTGAAAATTCCTCACGGAGTAATTCGCCGGCACGCAGAATGAGCTGGTCACCTGCCTGATGACCTAAAGTATCATTTACCCTTTTCAGTCCTGTAATATCGCAATACACCACACCAAAGCCTGAAGTTCCTGATGCATCTGTAACATACTGTTCCATGGCAAACCGGTTTCCAAGTTTCGTAAGCTGGTCACTATAGCTCATCCGTTCCAATTCCCGCACCAGATTACGCCTTCTGATGCTGGAGACAATAAAATATCCCATAATCTGAAGCATATTAGAAGTATAATCCAACATTTTTTCGGGAGGATTATCAACTCCATAAAAACCGATGATTTTCTGCCCTTCATACAGTGGAACTACTACCAGCGTTAAAATATTCTGTTGTTTCAGATTCTCATACTGCAGTGGATCACTCTCACGTATATTTTCCAGATTACCAATGATAATATTTTTGCCTTCCCTAAAATTGCGGTACCAGTTCTCGCATACTTCAGCCGGAACATTCTGCAAATTATCTTTCTCAGGCCTGATACCATTCGCTACCCATTCATAGGTGTTATCGTCATTTCCCAATAAGTTTTTTTCAAAAATATAGGTACGTTCTCCATTCAATGCCTTTCCAAGATATTCCAGAATAATTTCCAGCGACTGTTCTGACGTAGGGGCATTTAACGAAATTCTTATGCCCTCATTTATAATAGCCTCCATATTTTCATAGTTTTGAATCAGACTTCCCTGTTTTTCTTCGTTGCTGACATCCAGTGCAATTTCTACCCGGTAACGTCGACCATCCTGTTCCAGCATAGTATCCTTCAACAACAGATGTTTGCCAAGAACCGGATTATAATACTTCCATTCTTTAAACTCACCTTCTACCAGTTCCTGATTATTGCACATACTACAAGGGGCGGCATTATGCTGCATCACCTCATAACATTTCTTTCCTTTTATTTCCTCCTGGGTCTGAAATCCAAAGTTTTCCCGTGTTTTCCGGTTCATATACACAAGCTCATATGTATCAACATCTGAGACATATACAAATTCATTAAGATTTTCAAAGAAATTCCAAATCTTTTCCACTGTTTCTATCCTTTCCGTCAATTACATTACTTACCTTTTATCCCTGGACATCATTTTATCTCTCCGGCAGCACCAAAAACAGTCCCATTAATCAGTGACTGCACCAATCAGTTCATTGATATCTTCAACTCCATTATTTTCCATATAATCCTGTATACCATTGATAATATCAATCGTTGCGGTAGGATTAGTAAAGTTTGCAGTTCCCACAGATACTGCGGTTGCTCCTGCCAGTATCAGTTCCAATGCATCTTCAGTGCTCTGTACACCTCCCATTCCGATAATCGGAATATTCACTGCCTGGGCTGCCTGATATACCATACGCACTGCAATTGGATGCACTGCCGGTCCGGACATCCCACCAGTTCTGTTTGCCAAAGCAAATTTTCTGCGGTTTACATCAATCTTCATTCCAGTCAGTGTATTAATCAGGGAAATTACATCTGCTCCGCCTGCTTCTGCCGCTTTTGCCATCTCTGTAATATCCGTTACATTCGGGCTCAATTTCATAATAACCGGCTGTCTTGCATATTTTTTCACTTCTTTTGTAATTTCTTCTACAGAAGCTGCATTCTGTCCAAAGGCAATACCGCCTTCTTTGACATTTGGGCAGGAAATATTGATTTCCAGCATATCTACCGGCTGTTCGGCCAGTCTTTCCACAACTTCTATATAATCGGAGGCTGTTTTTCCACAAACATTTACAATAATGCGTGTGTCATAGTGGGTAAGAAATGGAATATCACGCTGTACAAATACATCAATACCAGGATTCTGTAAACCGATAGCATTTAACATTCCACCGTACACTTCTGCCACACGAGGGGTCGGATTCCCCGGCCATGGTACATTGGCAACACCTTTCGTCACTACTGCACCCAGTTTATTCAAATCTACAAATTCACTGTATTCCTGACCGGAGCCAAAGGTTCCGGATGCTGTCATAATCGGGTTCTTCAATAATACTCCTGCCAGATTTACTCTTGTATTCATTAAAGTTCCACCTCCTCAGCCCGGAAAACCGGTCCTTCTTTACATACACGTTTGTTATTGACATTGGAATGTTCGTCCTTGTCCTTAGACTGGCACACGCAGGCTAAACAGGCTCCGATTCCACAAGCCATACGTTCTTCCATGGAAATCCAGCACTCAATCTGTTTCTCTTTTGCATATTCCTTAATAGCTGCCAGCATCGGCTTTGGTCCGCAGGCATAGATAATATCTGCTGTCAGCCCATTTTCACGGATGGCATCCAATACATTTCCTTCTGTCCCGGCACTTCCGTCCTCAGTTGCCACATAGACTTCTCCTTCTTCACGAAATTCATCCATCAGGAAAAGCTCATCCCGGAAACCAAGTACCATCTGCTTTTCACAGTCCAATTCTTTTGCCAGCTCTAACATTGGCGGAATACCAATTCCACCACCAATTAAGAACGCTTTCTTTTCTTTCTTCGGAAATCCATTTCCCAGCGGTCCTGTTATATTAAGAATTCCGCCGGTATGCATACCGGAAAACTCTTCTGTTCCCTTTCCAACTTTACGGTATACCAGACGGATGGCATTATCCTTTTTATCAATTTCACAGATACTGATTGGTCTTGGAAGCAGCCTGCTTCCTTCATTACAATATACAGATACAAACTGACCTGCTTTTGCATGTGCTGCAATCTCTTCCGTACGCAGCCACATACTGTAAATGTCATCCGCAATTTCTTCCTGGCGGATAATAATCGCCTGTTCTTTAAACTTCTCTGCCATCTTCTTCTCCTATCTTGCCTGTAAAGCTCCATCGATATCTTTTATCATTGCCTCTACTGCTGCTCTGGATGCATCTGCAAAATGTTCTGCTCCAAAAGATGCATAAGCCTCCTGCTTATATGCTGCAATGATTCCACGGGATGAATTGACAATTGCACCCAGTCCGTTTTCGTCGAAGTAATGTACTAAGTCCGCTCCTTTTCCACCCTGGGCACCGTATCCCGGAACCAGGATAAAGCTCTTTGGCATTACTTTACGAAGGACTTTTCCTATCTCCGGATAGGTTGCTCCTACTACTGCTCCCACATAGCTGTAGTTATCTCCCATGACTTCTTCGCCCCACTGTGCTACCTTTTCACCGACATATTCATACAGTGGTCTGCCATCAATTAATCTGTCCTGGAATTCTCCACTGGATGGATTGCTGGTCTTAACTAAAATGAAGATACCTTTTTTCTCTTCTTTACATACTTCCAGGAAAGGCTTGATTCCGTCTGAACCAAGATATGGATTAACGGTTGCAAAGTCTTCATCAAAAGCAGAAAGCTTCTTACTTCCCACCTGGACTTTACCAAGATGTCCCACTGCATAAGCTGCGGATGTAGAACCGATATCGCCACGTTTTACATCTCCGATTACCACAAGGTCTTTGGAGTGGCAGTAATCTACTGTCTTCTGATATGCTTTCACACCCTCTGTTCCAAACTGCTCATACATGGCAATCTGTGGTTTTACAGCAGGAATCAGATCATAAGTGGCATCTACAATTGCTTTGTTAAACTGCCAGATTGCTTCTGCTGCACCCTCTAAAGTCTCACCACGCTCCTTAAATGCTGCTGCCTTAATATGTTCCGGAACATAATCTAACATCGGATCTAAGCCGACAACGATTGGTGCATGGGTTTTCTCGATTTTTTTAATTAATTTGTTAATCATATCTTTAAGCCTTTCTTTTTCTTATTCTTCTGCTGCATCATATACAATTTTGCCGTCACAGATAGTCATCATTACTTTACCGGTTACTTTTCTGCCGTGGAATGGTGTATTCTTTGCTTTCGACCAGAACTTGTTCTTATCAATAGCATAAGTGCATTCCGGATCAAAAAGCATGACATCTGCCATTCTTCCCTCTTCCAAAGTTCCTTTCTTCAAATGAAGAATCTGTGCCGGGTTATAGCTCATCTTCTCTACCATCTGCATCGGTGTTAAGTATCCACCCAGCACGAGTTCTGTATAAGTCAGTGCTGCTGCAGTTTCCATTCCAACGATTCCGAATGGTGCCTTTACCATGCTGCTATTTTTTTCATCTGCTGTATGCGGTGCATGGTCTGTAGAAATGACTTCCATGGTTCCGTCGGAAAGTCCCTTTTTCAATGCCTCCACATCCTCTTTACGGCGGAGTGGCGGATTCATCTTATAATTGGTATCTCCCTCTACCATATCATCTGATGTCAGTGTAAAATGATGCGGACATACCTCTGCGGATACCGGAATATGCTCTAACTTGGCATATTTTACCATGATTACACTGTTCTTTGTGGAGCAGTGGCAAAGATGCAGGTGTGCACCGGTATCTTTGGATAACAGGATATTTCTTGCAATCATGATATCTTCTACAGAATTGGTAATTCCAGCCAGTCCCCACCGTTTTGCATTCTCATCCTCGTTGACCACGCCGGAGCCAACCAGATTCTTATCTTCGCAATGTGACAGTACCGGAATGTTACAGTCTCTTGCTACCAGCATGGCATCTCTTGCAAGAAGTGAATTCATGACTGATTTGCCATCTTCACTGATTGCAGGGCTTCCTGCCTCCACCATCTCTTTGATGTCAGCTAATTCCTCTCCCTGCTGTCCTTTTGTTACAGCACCAACCTGTAATACATGCACCAGTCCGACATTTTCTGCCTTATGATGTACATAACGTACCACATCAGCATTATCTACCACCGGCTTGGTATTTGGCATTGCAAGTACCGTGGTATATCCGCCTCTTGCTGCGGAACGGGTTTCTGTTTCAACATCACCCTTATGAGTAAATCCTGGATCCCGCAAATGCACATGCATATCAACGAGTCCCGGCATTACATACAGTCCTTTGGCATCGATAGTCTTCTCTGCCTTTTTCTTGATATTTTTCCCTCTTTTGGTAATGACTCCATCTTCTATGAAAAGGTCCATTACATCATCTGTTTTCGTAGCCGGATCTAAAATGCGGCCACCTTTTATTAAGATTGTCATGTGGAATACCTCCTGTTGCTCCTATTTTAGCATACAAGCAGTTCTGGGGCAATCTGCTCATGCATGTATTTTCTCAAATAGCTCCGGAGGTACATATGCTTCTATACGGATTCCCTCCGGCAGATATTCTTCTGCTATTAATTCTCCTGTTTCTCTTATCTGCTGCAGCAATCCACCCTTGTCATATGGCAGAACTGTCTCAAGATAGTGTTTGTTCTCCCGCAGTATCCGGGCGAGGCAGTCTTTCAGTTCTTCTAGTCCATCACCTCTTGCTGCAGATACCCGTAAAGTAATATCTGCCCTGCCATCCCGCAATGGTTCCCGGTCTGTAATGGCATCCTGCTTATTAAACAATGTCAATATCTTTTTATCTGTAACCTCTAACTGGTGCAATGTCTCATATACAATATGCATCTGCTTGGCAGCCTGTGGATTGGATGCATCCACCACATGAATGATAAAATCTGCATACTTAGCTTCCTCTAAAGTACTACGGAAGGCATCAATCAGATGATGCGGCAGTTTCCGGATAAACCCTACCGTATCCGTAAGCAAAAGCTTCTGGCTTCCCGGAAGTTCTAACATTCTGGTAGTCGGGTCTAAGGTTGCAAAAAGTTTATCCTCTGCAAGAATTCCAGCTCCGGTCAGAGCATTTAAAAGGGTTGATTTACCGGCATTGGTATACCCTACAATCGCTGCCACCGGAACATGATTCCGCTGTCTTGCCACACGATTCACTTCCCGGTGCCGTTTCACTTCCTCTAACTCCCGTTTGAGCTGGCTGATTCTTGATGCAATCAGACGACGGTCTACCTCTAACTTTTTCTCTCCCGGACCTCTCGTTCCAATTCCTCCTCCCAGCCTTGACATACTCTTTCCTATGCCGGAAAGACGACTCATGCGGTAACGAAGCTGTGCCAGTTCCACCTGTATCTTTCCTTCACTGGTAGATGCTCTGGCAGCAAAAATATCAAGGATAATTAAGGTTCTGTCCATCACTTTTACGTTCAGGGCATCTGAAAGATTCCGAAGCTGTGCCGGGCTTAGTTCGTCATCGCAGACAATTCCTGTTGCATTGGTCCATGCAATTTCATCCAGCAGCTCTTCTACTTTTCCGCTACCAATATAAAGCCCCGGATGTATTGTCTGACGGTTCTGGATTACCCTGCCCACCGTTACTGCTCCGGCAGTCTTCACCAGCTCCTCCAATTCATCCAGGGAGTCTTCTGTATCATCGCCATCCTGGCTGCTTACGCCAACCAGGATGACTCTTTCTTCCATTTCATTGTTTTCAAAAAATTCAGGCATAAAATATCCTTTTCTTACTTTCTGTTTATGCAAACACACTCTGTCCGTTCTGGGATAATCCTGCAGAAATATTTAAAATTGCAGCAAAATCATTCTGTAATTCATTTGAGCATTTCTCTGCTTCCAGATAAATTTCTTCTGCTTTTTCCGCGTTCTCATCAAACAGTGCCTGCTGCACTTCTTTTCCATATCCATGGAATCTTCTGTGTTTCTCTGCCAGTGCATTCCAGGCCGGTGCAATTGCCGGATTTTCCGGATGCATGGAATAGTAAAAATGACCAAAGCCGCATTTTGTATCATCAAATTGTAACGTAAGGACATTCTTCTCAGTTACCATGGTATGTAAAGTCTCAAGCCATGCCCTATGTGCTTCCATTGCTTTTTGTACATAAGCATCAAAAACTGCATTATCCATACGGTAAAATGCATCACGGCTCATTTCTCCTATAACCTTCGCCACATTATCCATACCCGTTTCAACCTGGGTTAATGGTTCTACCGAACCTTTTAAATTTCCATTTATAACGGTCAGCAATTCTGCATCATTGCTGAGATTACCGCACTGGTCTTCAATACAGGACACCTGGGTTTCCAGCACATTCATGGAGCTGCTGATTTCTTCACTGATACCAGCAAGGGAACCAATCGATTCGCTGATGGTTCCAACATTTTTCTTGTTCTCGTCATTAATATTCCATACAGCATTAATCTTCTGATCAATATTGTCAAGAGATGTAATTGCAACATCCACACTCTTAGAACTCTTCTCAGAAGCATCGCGGATTCCTTCTACGAATTCACCCATATTTCCGGTTAACTGTTTGGTTCCCTCTGCCAGCTGACGGATTTCTTCCGCTACAACGGCAAATCCCTTTCCTGCTTCTCCTGCTCTTGCTGCCTCGATTGATGCGTTCAATGCCAGCAGGTTGGTCTGTTCGGAAATTGCATTGATACCTTCAATGACTTCATTCATATGATTGATAACATCCATCAATGCATCCATATTCTTCTTCATTTCTGTGGATTCTGAGATTGCATCTTTGGATAAATCCCGGATAGCTGTCAGTTCTTCCTGGCCATTCTCTATCTTCTTATAAATATCAGTAGTTTTCTCTGATACATCAACAATTGTATTGGTCAGACCCTCATGGGCATTTCTTACTTCCTCTGCAATACTGGATGTTTCTGCTGCTGCATCATGGATTGCCTTTGTTGCTGTATTGACATCCTCTGCTGTCGTTGTCATCTTTACGGTATCATGTCCAACTTTCAGGCCTAAGGCACTCATTGTCATAACTGCCTGCATATCTTCCCCATATACCTGTGCAAGCTGACGTCTGCCAGCGCTCATGCGTTCATACATATTCTGCAGTTCCGGTGAACCTGCAGCATAATTCTCTTCTTTCATCTCACTGATTGACTGAACCAGATTTATAATTTTTTTATTCTTTCCCAATGCCATATATTTCCTCCAATCAATGCACTTTCTGTGCATTACGTTATACTACTAATTTTGTACTGAATCTTACCGATTGTCAACGACATTTTGTGATATTTTTCCAAAAAATTCAACTTTTTTTGCAATTTCTTTATGCAGAAAATATTTTCAAAAACATTACCAATGCCTGATAATCTCTCATATCTGCCAGTTCTCTTGCAGAATGCATGGCAAGCATCGGAATTCCAATATCCGCTCCCTGCATCGGCAGATAGGAAACCACAATCGGTCCAAGGGTCTGTCCACCCGGCATGCCGGAACGGTTTACCTGCACCTGATATGGAATATCTGTCTTTTTACAAAGCTGCATCACCACCGCTGTTGCCTCACTGTCAGAAAGATACCGCTGGCTGGCAGAAGTCTTTACGGTAATTCCTTTTCCCAATATCACATCATTCGTAATATCTGATTTATTTGTGTAATTCGGGTGTACGGCATGAGCTCCGTCTATAGACAAGAGAAAGCCTCCCCGGAGCATATCATTTACCTCTGTTTCTGCCATTCCAAAGGCTGCACCAATCTTCATTATGATATCCTTAAGAAGACTGCTGTCTGCTCCCTGCTTGGAGCGGCTGCCGATTTCCTCATTATCAAATAATCCTGCCACAACCAGTGAATCTCCGGTCGTTTTTTCACACATTGTCTCCACAATTGCTGCTACCGATGCCAGATTATCGATTCTCGGAGAAGAAAGAAGCTTCTTATCACTTCCTATTAATTCCGGTTCATCCATATTGGTAAGGAATAAATCATAGCTTAAAACCTTATTTGCCTCTGTCCCAAGCTGTTCTTTTAAGTAATCCGTGAAAAAATTCTCTGTAACGTCTCCGTCCTGCTCTATTCCAAGCAGTGGAAGCAGTTCTCTTTGCATATCATATTCCTGTTTTCCGCCTGCCTCACGGTTCAGGTGTGGTGCTAATGACGGAATCACTGCTGCCGGTTCCTCACTTCCGAAAAGCTTTACTTCCGGTGCAAATGGATGTTCCGATTCTAATACCACTTTCCCATAAATTCCAAGTGGACGGTCAAACCATGTATTTTTGAGCATACCGCCATATGGCTCCACATTTAACTGCCTGTAATCCTTCGTCTTCACTTCAGGATTCGGTTTTATTTTAAAACATGGAAAATCTGTATGGGCCAGCATCAGGCGGAGTGCCGTCTTTCTGTCCAGCTGTTCCGGAACAGCGAATGCTGCTACCATACCGGAATACGGTCTTACATAGTATTTACTGCCTGCATGAAGCCGCCAGGATTCCTGCAGCTTTAATTCTTCATACCCTGCCTCCTGTAACTGCTTTCCTGTCCATTCTGTTACATGATATGGTGATTTTCCCTTTGACAATAGTTCTGTTATTTTCTGCATGCCATACGCCTTCCTTACATGAATCTGTCTATTACAAGCGCCACTCCGTCTTCATCATTGGAAGTGGTAATATAATCTGCGACCTCTTTTACCTCCGGCTGTGCGTTTGCCATTGCCACACCAAGCCCGGCAAATGCAATCATAGACTTGTCATTAAAGCCATCTCCACAGCAGATCATCTGCTCCTTCTTTTCTCCCAGATATTCTAACAGTTTTCCAAGAGAATAAGCCTTATCAATGGATGGTGGAACAATTTCTAAGAAAAACGGTTCTGAGCGGAAAATGTTTAATTGTTCTCCAAAGGTCTGCCGCATCACATCCTGTGCTTTTGCAATCTTTTCCGGTTCTCCTGTCATCAGGAATTTATTTACCGGATAATCTACATATTCTGCGAAATTATCTACCTCTTCCATCGGCATTCCGTTAATTTTTGCCTCGATACTGCTGTATTCATTCACTCCGTTTCCATGGATGATGGTATTTCCTTTATAAGTAAGCACGCCCACACCCAGTCTGCATGCCTGCTCATACACTGCCGGCACCAGTTCTACCGGTATTGTCTTATTGTATACAATCTCTCCGGTCCCATAATTAATAATCTTTCCACCATTAAATGCCAGAACAAATCCGCCATAGCTCTTCAAATCCAGTTCGTCTGCCAGCTTTACAATGCCCCCGGTAGGACGGCCGGATGCCAGCACTACTTTTTTCCCTTCCTTTTGAATCCGCATCAGTGCGTCTTTCGTCTTTGGTGTAATGACTTTCTTTGAATTGGTTAAGGTGCCATCTAAATCCAGCACGATAATCTCATAGGTTTCGCTCATTTTCGTATTGTTCCTCTCTGCCTTTTTCCCTCGTTTTCCTGTCCCATACATTTTGCCCTTTTTGCTTAACGTGTCATCAAAAACAAGTATTCCCGGGCAGCTTCTTCGTCATTCGGATAATTCTTTGTATAATCCTCCATCTCGCTTTTTGCAGATGCGAAATCTCCGCTCTGTTCATATGCCAGTATCAGATTACGCTGCGCCTCCTGCTTCTGTGAGCCTGCATCTAAATCCAGTGCCATCTTAAGATAGTTTATTGCACTGTCATAATTACCTTTTTCTAATTCCATTCCTCCCAGACAAATCAATGCTGTCGGATTATCCTGATTTTCATCGATATATTCTTTATATAATCCGGCTGCCTTCTCATCTTCGCCTTTCACTTCATAGAGCTGTGCCATATACAAAGAAGCTTCCGTGCTCTTTTTATTAATAGCTGTCGTAAGCTCTGTTTCCGCATTATCATAATCTCCCAGTAATAGATAAATTCTGCCTCTCTGGGCATAGTCCTCCGCTGATTTACCCCCTGCTTCAATACCTTTTTTCAGATACTCCTGACCTTCGGTCTGCATTCCTGCGGCATAACACTCCTGGTACAAAGCAATATACATTTCATAGTCACTGCCGGCATACTGTGCTGCCAGATCAAAATTTTCTTTTGCTTTATCCATGTCATTTTCTTTCCGGTACAGTTCTCCTAACAGGAAATATGCCTGGGCATTTTTCTTGTCATAATTGATTAATGCCTGATAGGTCTCAATGGCATCCTCTTTCTTTCCTGCGGCATACTGTGCTGCTGCTTTATAATAACAGGTATCTATTTCTTCTTCTCCCACAACTGCCAGCGACTGGTCCAGTGCATTCTGAAATGCATCAATGGCGCCCTCATAGTCACCCTCCTGCATACAGTTGATGCCTATCTGCCGATATGCATCTTTATTATTCTGTGTCTCATCCTCCTCACAGCCGGCCAACAGTAGTCCTGTGGCAAGTACAACTGCCATATATTTTATTTTCTTCATAATTGCCTCGCTTTCATCCGCTTTAGTATAGCAAATTAGGGCTCTTCTTTCAACCTCGCCCCGGCTTGTTTTTCTTCGTTTCCTGTGATACACTGCAAGAAAAATCATGAGTTATTCTCATGCATATGGTTAGGCGATTGCGAAGCGGGACAGAAAGATGATTGCCCCAATAATATCACGGATTCACAGGGGATTATCTTTCGCTACGAAATACCACAGTTCTAAAATGCGTGTCTTTCTTTTTGCTATTAAAACAGTCTTTCCAATGTTTGTCAGAATATCGGCACGGTTCGCCGAAGCACAGATGCCTGATAAGGGCTGTTAGGGGCACTGGGAATTTTGTCTGGCAGCAGGCAACGCTGGTACAGGGATGTACCAGCGAGGCACAATTGAACATGGATGTGAATTTGTGCCGGTTGCCAGGCAAAAGAAAAAGTATGCCGAAATTCCCAGTGCCCCTTGCAGGCATTATGTGGCATCTGTGCCCGGCGGACAGCGTCGATATTCAGCCAAAGCAACCGGAAAGACAGTTTACAATTAAGAAAAACACGCATTATAAGAACTGTTGGCATTTCATACCGGATAAAGATAAATCCCCTGTGAATCCCGTAATATTCTTCCGGCAGCTCCTGTCCCCTTTCGCAATCGCCTAACCAGAATCAGATAAGAAAAGAGGTTTTACTATGTCAGAAAACGAAGCAAAAGAAACCATGCAGGACTTTGAAGCAGAGCTTGAGGCTTCCTTCCGGAAAATCAACGAAGGAGACATCTTAACCGGAACCGTTATCTCTGTGGATGAAGACGCCATCACATTGGACTTAAAGTATTATGCCCCGGGAATCATCAAAGCAGATGAAGTCAGCAACGACCCATCCTTTGTCATTGACGAGCACATTCATCCGGGAGATGTCTTAGAAGCAACGGTCATCCGCCGGGATGATGGAGAAGGCAACATTTTACTTTCCATGAAAGAAGCCAACGAAGTGCTTGCCTGGGATAAGTTAAAAGAGCTGTTGGAAAACGAAACCGTTGTTACCGTAAAGGTCAGTGAAGCGGTAAAAGCCGGTGTGGTTGCATACCTTTATGGCATTCGCGGATTTATTCCGGCTTCACAGATTACCACAGCCTATGTAGAAGATACCGAAAGCTATGTTGGCAAAGAATTAGGAGTCCGTGTCATTACTGTCGATGAGGAAGATGACCGTCTGGTGCTTTCCGGTAAATCCGTTGCTCTTGAAAAAGAAGCAGAAGAGAGGAATCACAAAATTGCCATGTTAGTTCCGGGCAGTATTGTCGAAGGAACCGTGGAAAGCCTGATGCCATATGGTGCATTTATCAACCTTGGGGACGGACTTACGGGACTTGTCCACATTTCCCAGATTTGTGAACGCCGTATCAATAAGCCTTCCGAAGTATTAAAGGAAGGACAGCATGTAAAAGCCAAGCTTTTAAATACCAACGACGGCAAAATCAGCTTAAGCATGCGTGCATTAGAAGAAGAAATGGTAGATACTTCTGTAGAAGAAAAAGAAGACTTATCCGCCTACACCTCTGATGAAAGTGCTTCTACCAGCCTTGGCGCACTGTTAAAGGGATTGAAGCTCTAAGTCGTATTTCATAAAACGCAACAAGGGACAGATATTTCTATCTGTCCCTCATTGTTTTTAAAGGTTGGAGAATACTTTTATCAAAATTTAGTCTAATTTCCAAATATCTTTGTTGTACTGCTCAATTGTACGGTCAGATGAGAAGAAGCCGGCTTTGCTGATGTTTGTCAGCATCATTTTTGCCCATGCTTTTCTATCTTCATAATCTGCAAGCATTTCATCTTTCTTTGCACGATAAGATTCGAAATCCGGAAGAGTCATGAACCAGTCTTTGTTGATTAACTCATTGAAAAGTCTCTCTAAGTTCTCTGCATTTCCGATTGCTTTCATTTCATCACTTACGATGAAGTCGATTGCACGTTTGATATCTGCATCATTATCATAATACTTGCGTGATACATAATCAGCTTTTGCATAATGCTCAATTACTTCGTCAGAAGACTCTCCGAAGATGTAGATGTTATCATCTCCTACTAACTGATGCATTTCTACGTTTGCTCCGTCCATGGTTCCGATTGCTACTGCACCATTTAACATGAACTTCATGTTAGATGTTCCGGATGCCTCTTTAGAAGCTAAGGAAATCTGCTCATGGATATCTGCTGCCGGGATTAATTTCTCAGCTAAAGTAACATTGTAGTTCTCTACCATAACAACCTGTAAGTACGGACTTACTTCCGGGTCATTTGCAATTAACTGCTGTAAGCAGAGAATTAAATGGATAATGTCTTTTGCAATGATGTAAGCCGGAGCTGCCTTTGCACCAAAGATTGCAGTAATCTTTCTTGCCGGTTTCTTTCCTGCTTTGATTTCAAAATATTTGTTAATTACATAGAGTGCATTCATCTGCTGTCTCTTGTACTCATGTAATCTCTTAATCTGGATATCAAATACTGAGTTCTCATCTAAGTCGATGTTCTGTGTTGCCTTTAAGTAGTTCTTAAGAACAACTTTGTTCTCAGTCTTGATTGCAAGTAATTTATCTAATACTGCATCATCATTTACGAACTGTCCTAATTTTTCCAGTTCCATTGCATCTTTCTTGAATCCTGGTCCAATCAGTTCTTCGATTAAGGATGTCAATCCCTTATCACAGTGTAATAACCAACGACGGAATGTGATACCGTTTGTCTTGTTATTGAACTTCTCAGGATAAATCTTGTAGAAGTTATTTAACTCAGAATCTTTTAAGATTTCTGTATGAAGGTATGCAACACCATTTACGCTGAATCCGTAGTGGATATCCATATGAGCCATGTGTACACGTTTTTCATCATCAATGATGTATACAGACTTGTCATCATATTTAGCAACTACACGGTTGTTTAATTCGTAGATGATTGGCATTAACTGTGGAACAACTTTCTCTAAGAAAGAGATTGGCCATTTCTCTAATGCTTCTGCTAAGATGGTGTGATTAGTATATGCACAACACTTGGAAACGATTGCAATAGCCTCGTCCATGCCGATTCCTCTTTCCATTAACAGACGAATCATCTCCGGGATTACCATAGATGGATGGGTATCATTAATCTGGATTACTGCATAATCAGCAAGATCATGTAAGTTACATCCTCTTTCTACTGCCTCATCTAAGATTAACTGTGCAGCGTTGCTTACCATGAAGTACTGCTGGTAAACACGAAGGAGACGTCCCTTGTCATCGCTGTCATCCGGATATAAGAATAATGTCAGGTTTTTCTTGATATCCTCTTTGTCAAAGTCAATTCCATCCCCAACGATGCTCTCATCTACTGTTTCGATATCGAATAAATGAAGCTTGTTGGTTGTGTTTTCATATCCGGTAACATCAATATCATATAATTTTGAAGTTACATTAAATCCACCAAACTGTACCTGATAGCTCTTATCTGTCTTTGTCAGCCAACTTTCATCCTGAATCCAAGGATTCTTGGTTTCTTTCTGAAGGTTGTTTTCAAATACCTGTTTGAATAATCCGTAATGATAGTTAAGTCCAACTCCATCACCGTTTAATCCTAATGTTGCAATAGAATCAAGGAAGCATGCTGCAAGTCTTCCAAGACCACCGTTACCAAGTGATGGTTCCGGCTCAACCTCTTCAATTGCACAGATGTCTTTGCCATTTGCTGCAAGTACATCTCTCACTTCATCATATACACCTAAATTAATCAGGTTGTTGGAGAGAAGTTTTCCAATTAAGAACTCTGCGGAAATATAATATAATTTTTTCTTTCCGTTGTGGTTTTCTTTCTTCTCAGCCATTGCTTTTGTCATCTCTAATAATGCGAAGTATAATTCTTCATTAGAGCAATCAGCAATTCCCTTGTTATATTTCTTTGTTACGATTTCCTGTAAATTCATTTTTGACCCTCCGTAAAATTTGAATTCAGTTCGTTCTCTTATGTATGCATTATCTAACATTTCTTTTACATTTTCTTGTAATATACCGGTCAAAAGTGGTACAATACTATCATATTTCGGTGATTTTAGAAAAAATCACTTTTTTGTACATTTTGACGAAAGGCGTTTCCCATGAATATTCTCGAATATGAAAATTACCAGGAAAAGAAATCACATGGTTCAGAAAGTTTCCCATATATCACCTATCCCTGTTCAATTCCCTTAGATTTTGAGCGAGTGCCTGCCCACTGGCATGATGAAACGGAAATTATCTACATCAAAAAAGGCTGCGGACTGATTACCGTAGATTTGGAAGAATATCCGGTTCAGGAAGGAAGTATTCTTCTGATTCTTCCGGGACAGGTTCATTCCATTGAACAGTATCTCGATTACAAAATGGAATATATTAATATTATTTTTAAACTGGAAATGCTCCTTGCCAAACAGACAGACATCTGTAACAGCCGCTACTTTACACCGCTTTTAGACGGCACACTGCGGCTTACCACACATTTTACACCGGGTATGCCATTCTATAACGAGGTTGCCGGCTGTATCAATGCTGCGGATGAAGTCTGCAGGACCAATCCCCCGGCCTTCCAGCTTGTGATTAAAGGACAGCTTTTCCTGCTCTTTTCCATTCTGATTTCTAACTGCTGCGAAACAAGTGCCTCCCGCAAGAACCAGAAATCCCTGGAAAAGATGAAACGCATCATTAAATATATTGAGACAAATTATGCCAGTAAAATTTCCATTGAAGAAATGGCAGATGCGCTGGACTTAAGCCAGTCTCATTTTATGAAGTTTTTCAAAAATACCATGGGAACTACTTTTACAGAATATTTAAATGATTACCGGCTGACCATGGCCAGCCGGCTGCTTATTTCGTCTGAAGCTTCTATATTAGACATTGCCGCTGAAGTAGGCTTTGACAACCTCTCTTACTTCAACCGGCTGTTTAAGAAACGCTTTTATGTTACACCCCGTGAGTACCGGAAGCGTTTTGCAGGATAAGTTCTTTTACTTTTTTCATATCCATTGCAGGCAGGTAATAGGTACTGTCCGGCTTTTTGTCATCTTTTGGAGAAATATTCGAATGAATGTAAAAAGTGTCAAGGCCTGCCTCTTTGGCCCCGTTGATGTCACAGCGTACATCATTTCCTATCATCAGTGTTTTCTTCACATCCAGATGATACTTTTCTATCAGTTGTTCAAAAAAACGGATGTCCGGTTTCTTGGTTCCATAATCGGATGAAATTAAAATATCGTCAAAATATTTTGTAATATCCAAATAATTCATCTCATATTCTGTAAAGATTCTCTGGGCATTGGATAAAAGATATACCTTTTTACCACATTTTTTCAATGCTTTTAATAATTCTCTTACGCCATCATAAATCCGCACATACTCCATGGTCAGTACCCGGAAGAACTGTCCGGTATGAACTGCCAGCGCATCATCAGCCTTTATCCCCTTCTTCGCATAAAGCTCTTTGAATACTTCTTCAATACGAATCTCCGGAAATGCCTCATGGGCATAGTGCGGCTCCTTTTCCAACTCTCCCTTTAAATCTGTCTCTTTGCTTTGAATCAATGCCAGATAAGATTCCTGTAATTCCTGCGGGTCATATAAAGCTCCATAAAATCCGTAAAACAGACTCAGTTTTTCCCATACCTTAGCATCATTTTCCTCTGTATGGATATCTACCAGTGTTCCATACAGATCAAACACATAATTGTCGTACATATTACCTTCCATTTCCTGCTTTTATTTAAACATCTTTGTCTTAGCAAAGATTAATGCAACAATAAGACTGCATACCACTGCAATTAATACGATAATAACAAATCCATAAGGACTCTCTGCGAACGGCATTCCCTTTGCAGCCACATTCATGCCATACGCTGAGAATATCATAGTCGGAACAGAAAGTACAGCTGTTATTATGGCAAGCACCTTCATTACCACATTCAGATTGTTGGAAATAACTGATGCAAAAGCATCCATCATTCCGCTCAAAATGCCGCTGTAAATATTTGCCATCTCAATTGCCTGCTTGTTTTCAACAATAACATCCTCAAGAAGTTCTTCATCTTCCTGATATTTTTTAATATTGTCATTTTTAAATAATTTTTCCAGTACCACCTCATTGGAGCGGAGTGCTGTCGTAAAGTAAACCAGACTCTTTTCCAGTTTCAAAAGCTCGATTAACTCCCGGTTCTGTGTGGACTTGTGCAGCTTGTTTTCCACAATTTCACTCTGGCGGTCAATACTTCTTAAGTACTGTAAGAAAAGAGAGGATGTCCGGTACAAAATCTGAAGCACAAAGCGGGAACGCATGGCAGGATTAAAATCCCGCACCGTGCCATTGGCAAATGCTTCTAATATTGGAGTCTTCTCAAGACTTACTGTAATGACTGCTTTTTTTACCACAAAAATAGAAAGTGGGATGGTATCATAAAGTTCCTTATCATTATGGGTTTCAATATTCGGGATATTAACCAATACCATAGTATAATTCTCATCTGTTTCAATACGCGAGCGCTCGTCCGTATCCAGTGCGGAACGCATGGCATCTGCATCAATTCCATACTGATTTACCATTGCTGCGACTTCTACCTCTGTTGGATTTACAAGGGAAATCCAGCAATCCTCCCCTGGTGATTCAATTTCGGTGATACGGTTCTGTTCACTGCAATAGTACTTAATCATCTTTCCACTTCCTTTCTCTTCATTTCCTGTAAAAAAAATCCCCATCAAAGCCGGAACACTTTGACAAGGGAATCTCGCTTAATCCTTTTTTAGTATATTTCCACCCCCTTTGTTTGTCAACCCTGACTCATGTATTTTCTCATCTGCAGTAATATTTTCTTCTCCATGCGGCTGACCTGTACCTGACTGGTGCCAAGCTTTGCAGCAATCTGGCTTTGCGTGGCATTTTCAAAATAACGCATCTTAATCAGCTGCTGCTCCCTTCCGGATAACTGTTGCAGCAATTCTTCTATCAGAAGCTTATTTTCCAGTTCTTCCTGCGCATTCTTCTTATCCTTTAACCGGTCCAATAGATAGATTTCACTGCCATCCGACTGATAGACGCTCTGGTAAATGGATTCTACTTCTCCATTGGCTTCCACTGCAAGGACAATCTCTTCCTCCGAAAGCCCGGTTTTTTCTGCCAGTTCCTTTAACTCCGGCTCCCTTCCAAGTATGTCTGTCAGTTCCTTTCTTGCATTGCTGATAAGATAGCCTTTTTCTTTCATGCTCCTGCTGACCTTCACCATGCCATCATCCCTCAGGAAGCGGCGGATTTCTCCCATAATCACCGGCACTGCATAAGTGGAAAAGCATACCTCATAACTTACATCAAATTTATCCACTGCCTTCATCAGTCCAATGCATCCGATCTGAAACAGTTCTTCTTTATCATGTCCTCTTCCTAAAAATCTTTGTACCACACTCCAGACCAGCCCCTGATTTCCAAGCACCAGCGTATCTCTTGCCTGCTTATCCCCTTTGTGTGCCCGTTTGATATAAGCAATTGTCTGTTCCATTCTCCACTTAACTTTCCCGCACCAGATTTTTTTTCATTTTTATAACAGTTCCTTCTCCGACCTTTGACCATACTTCTACTTCATCCATGAAAGCCTCCATAAAAGAAAAGCCCATACCGGACCGCTCCAGCTCCGGCCTTGTCGTAAAAAACGGCTCCTTTGCCCGTTCAATATCCGCAATTCCCTTCCCGCTGTCTTTTACGGTAATATGTACGGTACTTCCGGAAAGGCAGCACTGCATCACTACCGTTCCTTCCTTTTCTTCATAGCCATGGATAATGGCATTGGTTACCGCCTCCGATACCGCAGTTTTAATATCCTCTAACTCATCCAGTGTGGGATTCATCCGGGCGCAAAATGCTGCTACCGCTACTCTGGCAAATCCTTCATTTACGGATAATGCCTCAAATTCCAGTTTCATCTCATTTCTTCTTTCCATATTTACAGCCTCCATTTTCATACCTACTTCTTCTCCCCTTCTTTCATCTGAACCAGTTTATGCAGACCTGATACCACAAAAATTTTCCGGATCCGCTCATTCATATTCTCTGCCACCACTTTTCCGCCGCTGTAATTCATGTTCCGGCACCTTCCGATTACCACGCCAATCCCTGAGCTGTCCATAAATTCTGTACCGGCAAAATCAAAAACCAGTTTGTTAACCCGGTAAGAATCAATCAGTAAATCTGCCTCTGCCCGCAGCTGTGTGGCGCAATGATGATCCAACTCCTTTGGCACCCGGATGGTAAGACATCCATTTTCTAATTCATACTTAAATTCCATTCTTCTATCCTCCATATACATTACGTAAAGAAGAATGTGCCCTGGCACATTCTCGCGCCTGCGGCGGTCGCTTGCGACATCTACCTTATACGCCGCAGTGTGCATCCTCGCGGTGCGTTTTGTAGTTTACAGGAAAGCAATTTCCTGTAAACTACAAAAGACGCCCGGCAATCTGCCTGACGTCTTTTGTAAACTGTTTTTCTTTATTCTGTTACTGTTCTGCATTCTGTAATTCTTCCAGATAGCGGGAAGAATTGGCTGCACGTTCCGTATTCGGATAACCATCAATCACTTTCTGATAGTATTCGATGGCTTTTTCATTCTCGCCCAGATTCCGGTAGGTCTGTGCCAGATAATAAATCGCATTGCCATCCTGGTATGCCTCATCCATCTCTACTACTTTTTCAAATCCGGTCTTCGCTTCTTCATAGTTATAATTACTGTATGCCTGATAACTGTCTGCATAAGTCACCTGAAGATACTGGTCATTTACAGTTGCGTTGATATTCTGATAAATTTCCTTTGCGGTATCGGAAAGATTTTCTTCCTTCACACCGGAAAGTGCATCTCCTGCTGCTGTAATATCTCCCTCTTGGAAGGATTTATATGCTGAAAGCAGCTGGTCATAGCTGTTAATCTTATTGGAAGTCTCCTCGGAATCGCTTTTTGCAGAAGACACCTGCTGGTTCAGGTCATCAATCTGATTTTCCAGATTGGTAATCTGCTGATTCTTCGTGGTTATGGTATCATTTGCCTGAACCACTGACGTATTGGCATCACTCTTTGCCTTCTGCCTTACACTTGGCACTACAAGGAAACAGGTGACTGCAACACCAATTGCCACCCCAAGCAAAATGGTCAGTATCGTGGCAAAACCTGAAGTATCTTTGAATTTTGTCGGCTGGATAATGAGGTCATTTCCACTCTTATAGGAAATAAGGTCATCTTCTTTCTTTTTCTTCTTACCGCTGTTGGCACTGCGCAGCATCTGATTGGTCTCTTTCATGTAACGCAGTGTAATCGTATTGCTGGAATCAATTTTCATAGCTGCCCGCAATGACTTCTTTGCCTGCTCGAATTTATTCTCTTTCATGTACAAAAGAGCCAGCAGCTGATGTCCCTTTACCAGTTTCGGGTTTAAGGACAATACCTTCTTCAACTGGATAATTGCAAGATCTGTACTATTCTGTCTACAATATAACAATGCCTGATTGTATTTCTTAATGGTCTGATTTACCGTTTCTAACTGTGCCGGATTCTTCTGCACAGCGTCCAGATAACGTCCTGCATCATTATCCTTTGGCTGAAGGCTCTTACTAATCACCCATTCACCCATGGCAGATACCGCCTCACCGGTCTCAAAAAGTACCAGTCCCAGGAGATTTCTTGCCTGAATGTTCGTCTTATCAAACCGAAGACTCTTCTTAAGACTTTCAATCGCTCCGGATAAATCACGAACATTGCTTCGCTCTAATCCCTGATTATAATAATAATTAGAGGCCATCACAATTTTCTTATATACTTTTACGTCAATTCCACAGTTCGGACAACGGTTGTCCCCTGTCAGATCTGCTCCGCAATTATAACATTTCATACTTTACCTCACTTAACGAATTCTACTGTCGTCTTGCTTCTTTCATCATTTCTCTTAAAATGTCTGTCATATCCGTTAAGTCCTGATTGTAAATAGCTTCCTCTGCCTCTTCTACTTCCAGGCTTGGTTTGAATTTCTTTAATTCTTCTTCAAAATCTATCATGCTTCATTTCCTCCTGCTATCTTTTCCAATTCTCCAATCAAATACAGGGAACCCGCACAGAATACCATCTGGTTGTCCTTCCTGTATTCCTTTACATATCTGTATGCCTGTGCACAGTCTTCTATTACTACTGTTTCCCGGTCGTTTGCCATAAATTCATCCTGCAATTTCAATGGGTCAATTCCACGGCTGTCCGGGATGCGGGTCAGCACAATACTATCCCACGCAACTTCTTTGCACAGTACTTTTACTGCTTCTTTATGATTCTTCTCTTCCATCATGGAAAAAAGAAGAACTGGCTTTTCTTCCGCAATCTTCTGCACATTTTTCACAAAGTGGGCAATACCATCTGCATTATGTGCTCCGTCAAAATAGATAAATGGCTCTGCCTGCTGCATTCTGCCCATCCATCTGGTATGTTCCATTGCAGAGATAATCTCTGCTTTTCCAATTCCGGTTTCCACCTGAAGGACAGATAACGCCCGATATGCCAGTGACGCATTCATCATCTGATATTCTGCCGGAAACGGGATTTTCAAATCAACAACATCATACCCATTGGTATAACAAAAATCAATAGTTTTCCCGGTTATTTTATGAATTTTAAGACTTTCTAAAGAAATACAGTAATAAGGTGCTCTTTTTGCCCTTGCAGTCTGCCTTATCACTTCTGCCGCTGTTTCATTACTTCCATCAAAGATAACAGGAACGCCTTCTTTGATAATCCCTGCCTTTTCTCCTGCAATTGCTTCAATGGAATCTCCTAAAATCTGTGTATGCTCGAGACTGATAGATGTAATAATCGTAAGCAACGGTTCCTCAAATACATTCGTTGCATCTAACCTTCCGCCAAGTCCGGTCTCTAAAATAAGATAATGTACTTTCCGCTTCTGAAAAAGATACATGCCCATGGCAAAAAGATATTCAAAAAATGCTGGATGCGGCAGTCCTTCTGCTTCCATCTGCTCTACCACCTTCTGCACTGCCTCAAAGCTTTCTACAAATTCTTCCTGACTGCACTTTTCGCCATTGATTACGAAACGCTCTTCCATGCATACAAGGTGCGGAGAAGTAAAGAGTCCCACTTCACATCCATGTTCCACCAGCACCTGATTGATAAATGCACAGACACTTCCTTTGCCATTGCTTCCTGCCACATGGATGATTTCAAACTGATGCTCTCTGATAGAAAGTCTCTGCAGCATTTCTTTCGTATGCTCTAAACTGTTTTTCTTTGTGAACTTTGGTATTTCATATATATAATTGCAAATCTCTTCATAAGTCATTTTTGTCACCACTTTTCTAAGTATAATATAGTGGAAAATTTTTTCAAGAGGTTATCCTGTTTCCATAAAAAGTTTTCGCCGCAGAAACTGCGGCGAATCGACAATACCTGTCTTTTAACTTTTGTAACTATTTCATCTGAGCCAGACGCTCCTGTACGGTAGCCATCATCTGCTCATATTTTGCAAGCTTATCTTTCTCTTCCTGAATCTTTGCAGCAGGTGCCTTGCTTACAAACTTCTCATTATTTAACATGCCGTGGGAGCGGGCAAGTTCTTTCTTAAGACGCTCTTCTTCTTTCAAAAGACGCTCTTTTTCTTTTTCCATATCTACCAAGTCTTCCAACGGCATGTATACAACAGCTCCCGGAATAACTACGGATACTGCATCTTCTCCGATGCCTGCCTTATCGGACTGGACATCAACCTCGCTGGCACTGATAAGATTCTGGTATGTTTTCTTCATGCTCTCGAAGGTCTCACAAAGTGCTTTGTCTTCAGATACGATAAATACCTTTGCCTTTCTGGATGGTGGAACATCCATCTCTGTTCTTAAGTTACGGATGCCTTTTACCAGCTCTTTTACATGAGCAAGCATCTCTTCTTCTGCCGAGAAATTCCACTCTTCTTTGTAAACCGGCCAGTCAGCCAGCATAATGGTCTCTTCCTGCGGATTTAAGGTACAGTAGATTTCTTCTGTGATAAATGGCATATACGGATGTAATAATTTTAATGCCTGTCCTAATACCGTACGAAGTGTCCAGAGTGCACTGTTGGCAGCCCTGGCATCCTCGTCTTTCTTATAAGTACGAACTTTGGCAATCTCGATATACCAGTCACAGAATTCATCCCAGATAAAGTCATATACTTTCTGTACTGCAATACCAAGTTCGAATTTATCCATATTTTCTGTTACATCTTTGGTCAATGTATTAACTGCTGAAAGAATCCATTTATCTTCCGGTGCCAGGTCAGAAATTGCAGGCTTTGTTACTTCCATACCCTCTAAGTTCATCATAATGAAACGGGATGCATTCCACACTTTATTGGCAAAGTTACGGGATGCTTCTACACGCTCCCAGTAGAAACGCATATCATTTCCCGGTGCATTTCCGGTAATCAGTGTCAGTCTCAAGGCATCTGCACCATATTTATCAATAACCTCTAACGGGTCAATTCCATTTCCAAGAGATTTACTCATCTTACGACCCTGAGAATCACGAACCAGTCCGTGGAATAATACAGTATGGAATGGTGCTTTACCCATCTGCTCATATCCTGAGAAAATCATACGGATTACCCAGAAGAAAATAATATCGTATCCGGTTACTAATACATCATTCGGATAGAAATAATCTAAGTCTTCTGTTTTCTCCGGCCAGCCTAAGGTTGAAAATGGCCATAATGCAGAAGAGAACCAGGTATCCAGAGTATCCGGATCCTGTGTCATATGGGTGCAGCCGCACTTCGGGCATTTCTCCGGTGCGTTCTTAGATACTACCATTTCTCCGCATTCATCACAGTAATATGCCGGAATACGATGTCCCCACCAGAGCTGTCTGGAAATACACCAGTCACGGATATTATCCGTCCAGTTAAAGTAGGTTTTCTCCATACGTTTTGGAAGGAGCTTGATATCTCCATTCTTTACACCTTCTACTGCCGGTTTGATTAAATCATCCATTTTTACAAACCACTGCTGTTTAATCATTGGCTCTACGGTTGTGCCACAGCGGTCATGGGTTCCTACGTTATGGGAATGCGGAACAACTTTTACCAAAAGTCCTTCCTTCTCTAAATCCTCTACCAGTGCTTTCCGGCATTCGTATCTGTCCATGCCCGCATATTTGCCGGCTTTGCTGTTCATGGTTGCATCATCATTGATAACAACGATTTCTTCCAGATTATGACGTTTTCCAACTTCAAAGTCGTTCGGGTCATGAGCCGGTGTAATCTTTACACATCCGGTTCCAAATTCTTTATCTACATAGGAGTCTGCAATAACCGGAATCTCACGGTCTGTCATCGGAAGCTTTAACATTTTTCCGATAATATCCTGATAACGTTCATCATCCGGATTTACTGCTACTGCAGTATCACCAAATAAAGTCTCCGGACGGGTGGTTGCGATTTCTACGAATCTTCCCGCTTCTCCTACTACCGGATAATTGATATGCCAGAAGAAGCCATCCTGTTCTTCATGTTCTACCTCGGCATCGGAAATAGATGTCTTGCAGACAGGACACCAGTTTACAATACGGGAGCCTTTATAAATAAGACCTTTTTCATATAATTTTATAAATACCTCAAGAACCGCATCAGAGCATCCTTTATCCATGGTAAAACGTTCTCTGCTCCAGTCCGCGGAAGAACCCATTTTCTTTAACTGGTTGATGATGCGGCTGCCATACTCATCCTTCCACTCCCAGCATTTTTCTAAGAAGCCTTCTCTTCCGAGGTCATTCTTGTCAATTCCCTGCTTCTTTAAGGAATCAATAACCTTTACCTCTGTTGCAATGGCTGCATGGTCTGTTCCCGGCTGCCATAATGCATTATATCCCTGCATTCTCTTGTAACGGATTAATATATCCTGCATGGTATTATCCAATGCATGTCCCATATGAAGCTGTCCGGTAATATTTGGCGGCGGCATTACAATGGTAAACGGTTTCTTGCTGCGGTCAGCCTGTGCATGGAAATATCCATTGTCTTCCCATTTCTTATAAAGTCGGTCTTCAATCCCTTTTGGGTCGTAGGTTTTTGCAAGTTCTTTGCTCATAATTGTTCTCCTTTTTCTAAATTGGACGTTTCGTAATTTGTAAAAGCATTATTTTTATTCATAGACATTTCAGTTATCTGAAAGGTATAGGACTTGGTGCATTCTCGCGGAGCGTTTTTTACTTTACAGGAGAGCAATTTCCTGTAAAATAAAAAAACCTCCCTATCCAGCTGGATAAGAAGGGCGAATCAGCGCGGTACCACCTTCGTTATGCATAGTATCTATGCATATCTCTTCTCCGTAACGTGGAGTGTCGGGAAAACTTATGCCTTGTTGAAATTCTTTATATGATTCCGGTTACAGGCTTTCTGGGTCTTCCGGTTCGAAAGCTACCTTCCATCTGTCGTATTCAGACAACCTTTCAGCCGATGAGCCGTCCTCTCTTAGAACCGTACCGATGTACTCCTCTTTCTCATTACCTTTATCTCTAGGCTTTATATTAAATTTGCCAGGCACTTTTGTCAAGGGTGAGTTTTATAAAGTATACTTTTCCAACAACTCTTTTGCCCACTCTTCACTTATCTGTAACTCTTCCTGCAATAACGCCAAAATCTCTTCCTCTGATTTTCCGAATTTGCGACCAAGTCTTATGATTTCCTGTGTCTGACCTTCTCTTCTGATTCTCGCTTCTCGCTCAAAACTCTTCATATATGCAAGACCTACCTCTCCATCCCGCTTTACTGCAGTTACCATCCGATGAAGCTTTTTCAGGCTTTCGGTGGAAGCATTCTCTATGGACGAATGCTCCATGTAATGCAGCAGCTGCTTTAATTCTTCCGGTGGGTTTCCTTCTTTTCCTCTTGTATACAAGAATATGGTCTTTGCACCATCCTCATACTCTAATTCCGGCACTTCTACACAGCTATTCTTAATGGTATATACCATTCGGTTCTCACTAAAAGGGTCATAGGTTGTGATAAAAATCACAATTACATTTCGAAGCTTTCCATATTCTTCGCCTGCCGGCAAATTTCCTGCATCGATCTTTGCATGATAAAAACGTACTCTACGGGGAAGTGCTGCGAGATCTCCCTTTCCGTCATTCTGGTCCGGCTCAATATCAAAAATTTCTCCATTCTCTTCATCCAGATATACGTCCAGCCGGATACCATGGGCTTCTGTATTTTCTCCACCGAAGAATCGTTGCGGCACCACTGTAAGCTTTCCAATCGGACGGTGCAGAATACATTCCAAAATATACCTTGCTGACTGTTCCCCATAAACTTTGTGGCTGGTCAGGCTGTTTACCAGAAAGTCATCCACCAGATTCAGTTCTTCTAAAGTTTTCATTTTTCCTCCTTTTCCCATAGCACATAGAAAAGCAGGATTGCATACACTATTTCTTCCTCTGATGTTCCGTCCATTCAATGCACTATGCGTTTGTTAATTGTAATTAGAATTTGAAAGCATAGAATTCATTGAATTGTTACCAGAAATTTAGATTGGCTTTTGCCATTCGAAAAATAGAATATATGCTTTGTGCTGATTGTAACAAATAAAAAGGGCGAATACAAGCAGAATTTTTATTCTTCAAATTCTCTTCAAAATTCTTTATAATTCCTTTCGAAATGCCATAAAATCCATTCTCATTGCCTGTATCCTATGTTATAATAAACGAAAATGAGAAAAATTTATACTGTAATGACAAAGGGAGAGTTTTTATGTCTATGCTAAATTTAAAAGAACTGGATTCTATGCATTTAAGCGTTCTAGCTGAAATTGGCAACATCGGTTCCGGTAATGCTGCTACTGCACTGGCAGGCCTCTTAAATACACCGGTAGATATTGAAGTGCCAAATATCTGCCTGATGGATTATGCCAAAGCTGCAGATTATCTTGGTGGGGCAGATAAAACTGCTATTGGTATGACTGTAAATGTAAAAGGCGATATGAATGGTGTTATGCTTCAGATTGTGGAGAAAGAATTTACCAGCCGGCTTATCAACACCTTTTATGAAAAAAATGTCGATTCCATTGATTCACTGAATGATATGGATTTATCCGTATTGCGCGAAATGGCAAACATCACAACTGCTGCTTATGTAAATTCTATTGCAAAAATGACAAATACCTTTATTGATATTGAACCACCGCAGAACCATCTTGGTACCATTGGTGAAATTCTGGCTGTCCCGGAAAAAGAATTTACAAGACTGGATTATCAGGTTCTCTTTATTGATGAACGGTTAAGTTTTGCCCATACCCAGATTAAAAGTGCCATGATTCTGATTCTTGAAATAGACTCTATGAAAGTGCTTTTTGAAGGACTTGGTATCGATTTATAACATTGTAAAAGACAAAAAAGGACGTTCCCGTCTGGAATAATTTCCATTCAGGAACGTTCTTTTTCTCTACTCTTCTTCTTTGTCCTCATCTGCAATTGCCGCTGCTGCCCCGGATACTGCGGCTACTACCGCTATTACAGCTACAATTATTACAAATAAGATTAAAATTCCAAGGAAAATCAGAAGTCCACCCTCTGTCATCTTATTACCTCCTCCTTGTGCCAGATATCTATAGTATACTACGATTCTGTATTATCGTCTATAAATTCTATCATATGACGGATATCCTGCATCTCGCAGTCCATTTCTGTAATTACATCTGCAACATGCTTTAATTTATCTGCTATTTCTTCTGAATTATTAATATGTTTCTTATAGCGAAGCTTGTGCTCAAGACTCGCCCAGAAATCCATGGCAATGGTCCGGAGCTGCACCTCCACTTTCATATGGCGTTTCTCGTTCGATAAAAATATCGGCACATCCACAATCAGATGCAGACTACGGTATCCGTTATCCTTCGGATGTGCAATATAATCTTTCTTCTCTACCAAAATGATATCATCCTGCTGCAGCAGCAAATCTGCCATAGTATAAATATCTTCCTGAAAAGAACAGATGACACGCACTCCCGCAATATCAAACATATTCTCCTCAATTGCTTTCATGGAAAATCCAATATTCTTCCGTTTGATTTTTTCAATAATACTTGCCGGTTTCTTCAGTCTTGTTTTTATGGACTCAATCGGATTCCTGTTATATTGTGTGGAAAACTGCTCATTTAATACCTTAAACTTTGTTTCCACTTCCATCATGGCACACCGGTAATACATCATCAAATCCCCAAAGGGTTTCATCTCACTTAAAAAATCCTCCGGATGTGCCTCGTCTTTTATTCTGCTAAAATCTAATGGATTCATCTTTTACTTTCCTCATAAGTTTATTTTTCTTACTTTTCTATCATATCAGAAAATACCCGAAACAACTATTAATTTTTTCTAAAGTTATCGCAGCGCTCACCAAAGTCTAGCAGAAAAGAAGTTCGCTCAAACAAACTTGGCTCCTTCTTTTCTGTTAGACTTTTTCTCGCTACTTGCGTAACAAAGAATGTGCCTTGGCACATTCTCGCGCCTGCGGCGGTCGCTTGCGACATCTACCTTATACGCCGCAGTGTGCATCCTCGCGGAGCGTTTTTTACTTTACAGGAAAGCAATTTCCTGTAAAGTAAAAAAACAGCAGTGTCCATGTTTTCTTCAACATATTTAAGACACTGCTGTTTTATCTGCCTTATCGGTAGCTTTGCTTTATAGATGACTAAGTGTTACATTTTGTTATCCGTTTTTAGTTTTTCTGCCCTAAAGTTACGGTTACCGTCTGTTCCTGATACTGTCCATCTGTCTGACGTTCAAATACAACTTCTACAGAATCACCTGCTGCACAATACTTAATCGCATCATTTAATTCTGTTGTAGATGAAACCTTGCTTCCATCAAAGGATGTGATAATATCTCCTGCCTGTAAGCCTGCCTGCTCTGCCGGTGAACCTTCCTTTACCTGATAGAGATATATTCCTTCCGGCATATTATAGGTCTGTGCAACGGTGGAGGATACATCTACACCGGAGATTCCAAGATATGCGGAACGGGATTCATCCACCTGTTCCCGGTTGATTAATTTTTCAATAATCGGAGACGCTGTATTAATCGGGATAGCATAGCCCATACCTTCTACACTGGTATCAGAATATTTTACAGAACTGATACCGATTACTTCACCCTTGGCGTTCAGTAATGCGCCACCACTATTACCAGGGTTAATAGCCGCATCAGTCTGAATCAGTTCATTGGTGGTGGTAGAACCGTCTTCATTTTCTACGGACACCTCTCGGTTCAATGCACTGATAACACCGGTTGTAACAGACTGCCCATAACCTAACGCATTTCCAATTGCGACTGCTGCCTGACCTACACTTAAGTCATCAGAATTGCCAAGGGTTGCAACCTTAATGGTACTTAAGGTGTCTGCGCTGATATCGGAAATCGGAACTGCAACGACTGCTAAGTCACTTCCTGCATCTGTTCCTTTTACTTCTGCGGCTACTGTGCTGTCATCTGAGAACTGCACGGTAATACTTTGGGCACCGGATACCACATGATTATTCGTTGCTACATAGATGTACTGGTCATCCTGGCTTACTATGATTCCGGAACCACAGCTTTCCTGTGGCTGTGATGCAGTATATCCATACCAGGTGCTTACCTGTTTTTCACTCATATTCGTAATTGCAACAATAGATGGCATTACATTATCTGCAATATCTGAGACATCCGTCAAATCGGTTACTGCTTTGGATGAAGTATTTGCTGCCTTAACAGTATCTCCGCTGCTGCTCTTATTCAGGGAAGCCTCTGTCTTAGCAGATTCAGAGTTGCTCCACTTCGTTCCAAGCAGCTGATTTGTTCCCGCAAATACGCTTCCTGAAATCAATCCAAAGACTAATGCAATAGCTGCACATTTTGCAAGTTTTACACCAAATCCGCCTTTACCATGTTCTTTCTTTACTTTTTCTTTCCGTTTTTTCTTCTGCTGATTCTGTCCATATGGCTGTGTTCCCTGATTATAATAGGCATTTCCCTGTCCATACTGGGTTCCCTGACTATAATAGGCATTTCCCTGTCCATACTGGGTTCCCTGACTGTAGCCCTGTGAAGTATTTCCGTTCACCTGACTGCTCCATGAAGTATTTGTTCCGTCTCCTGTCTGCTGGTTCGTCTGATTATATGAATAAGGAGAGCCGGAGTTAAAATTGTTGTTATAATTGTTTTCCATAAAGATTACTCCTTTCATCTCTTTGTTACTTTCTGATTATGATAATATCCATAAATTGTGTTAGTTCTGTGTCTATTTATTGAGAAAAATATGTTTCTTTTATGTTTAATTTGTAAAAAGCTCTGCAAAAGAGGATATATTTTACATTAGAATTTTTTCTATAAAAAAGGACATTTTATTTTCACACCGAAATACCACCGTTCTTAATATTTCGTTTTGCTTTTTGCTATAAAAACAGTCTTTCCAATGTTTGACATAGATAGCTCCACCGTTCGTCGAAGTACGGATGCCTGATAAGGACTGTTAGGGGCACTTAGGATTTCGTCTGGCACCCGGCAACGCTGGCACAGGACGTGCCAGCGAGGCGCATCTGAACATGGATGTGAATATGCGCCGGTTGCCAGATGAATTAAACTTTATCCGAAATCCTTAGTGCCCCTTGCAGGCATTATGTGGCATCCGTATTCAACGGACGGTGGAGCTATCTTAAGTCAAAGCAACGGAAAGACAGTTTACAAGCAAGCAAAACAAAATTTTAGAACGGTTGGCATTTTAGTGTGCACAAAATAAAATGTCCTTTCATAGAAATAGAATTCTAAGTAAAACCGCATCTTCTTTTCCAATTGCTCTATAAATTACTCAACCGTTACGGATTTTGCAAGATTTCTTGGTTTATCCACATCACAGCCCTTTCCAACTGCTACATAGTAGCTGAACAGCTGTAATGGAATAATTGCCAGTGAATTGGCAAAATATGCATTGGTCTGTGGAATATAGATGACATAATCTGCTGTCTTTTCAATCTCTGTATTGCCTTCATTGGTGACTGCCATGACAAATGCGCCTCTGGTCTTCACTTCTACAATATTGCTGATGGTCTTTTTCAGCAGTGCATCCTGTGTTGCCACTGCAACGACCGGTGTACCATCTTCAATCAGGGAAATGGTTCCATGCTTTAACTCACCTGCTGCATATGCCTCAGAATGAATATAGGAAATCTCCTTTAATTTTAAAGAACCTTCCATGGAAATCGCATAATCAATTCCTCTTCCGATAAAGAAAATATCCTTAGCTGCAATGAAACGGTTGGCAAATTTCTGGATCTTCTCTTTATGGCTCAGTAACATTTCTACCTGATCCGGCAGCTTCTTAAGGTCACGAAGCATTTCTCCTACTTCTGCTTCTGTAACTTTACCACGAACCTGTGCAAATTTAATTGCCAGAAGATATTGTGCCACAAGCTGTGCACTGTATGCCTTTGTAGTTGCAACTGCAATTTCCGGTCCAGCCCAGGTATACATTACTTTATCTGCCTCTCTTGCAATGGAGCTTCCAACTACGTTTACAATACCAAGGGTCTTAACGCCACGCTCTTTTGCCATACGGAGTGCCGCCAGGGAATCTGCTGTCTCTCCGGACTGACTGATAATAATGACAAGGGCTCCGTCCTCTAAAATCGGATTCCGGTAGCGGAACTCGGATGCCACATCTACTTCTACCGGAATTCTTGCCATTCCCTCGAAAATATACTTACTGGTAAATCCGGTATGATAAGCAGAACCGCAGGCAACAATGTGAATTCTGCTGATATTTCTGATTTCTTCGTCACTCATTCCAAGCTCATCAATGACAATTCTGCCATCCTTGATACGCGGACTGATGGTATCTCTTATGGTCTTTGGCTGTTCATTCATTTCTTTTAACATGAAATGCTCATAGCCGCCTTTTTCTGCTGCATGAATATCCCACTCGATATGTTTGCATTCTTTTTCGATAGATTCCCCGTCTACATTAAAGAATTCTATTTTTTCCTCGGAGAGGCGGGCAATTTCTTCATTTTCAATAAAATATACATCTCTGGTATATTTTAAAATTGCCGGGACATCGGATGCAATCAGATTCTCCCCCTCACCTCTTCCTACAATCAGAGGACTGTCCTTACGGACTGCATAGATAACATCCGGATTCTCTGCAAAGATAATTCCCAGTGCATAAGAACCTTCCACACGATGCATGACCTTGGTAATGGTCTCCAATGGATTCCCGGTATAGTAATAATCCAGCAGCTGGGCCACAACCTCAGTGTCCGTGTCTGACTGGAACTTATAGCCTTTTTCTGATAACTTTTTCTTTAATTTCATATAGTTTTCAATGATACCATTGTGTACCACAGCAATCGTACCGGCTTCATTGAAATGTGGATGCGCATTGATATCACTCGGTGCACCATGGGTTGCCCAGCGTGTGTGACCGATTCCAACCGTTCCCGGCAAGGTAGCACCCTCATGGGTCAGCTCAGATAATACCTTTAATCTTCCGGTCGCCTTAGCCATGTTAATCTTCTTCCCATCAAAGATTGCCATACCTGCCGAATCATAACCACGGTACTCCAGTTTTGAAAGTCCATCCAACAAAATTGGTGCAGCCTGTTTCTTCCCTATATATCCAACAATTCCGCACATAATTCTTCCTCCTGCTTTTCTTTTACATTCTATTCCAATTGCTGTTGTTTCATCCTATCTTTTATAGAACTGTCTTTATCGTCCTTTTGACATTATATAAGAATAACCGGGGATTATCCAGTCCTTTTTTGAAATCTATATCAGCGCATGAACATAATAAAAACTTGCTGCAGATATCAATATGAAAAACATATAAATTCCACCGTATAACATACGATTTACTTTTTGTGGTATCTTTTCAAGTACCAAAGTCAGTCCTGTCGTGACAAAATATAGAAACGGAATCAGCATCGGCATCAGATACCGCCCCTGTGGCTGATAGTCACTATAAAAAGAATAATAAATACTCAATCCGCATGGAATTACCATGCATATCAGAAATGTGATATGCAGCAGTCTGTCTGACGAAAATATTTTTCTTTTCCACCCGCCTGCCAGATAGCCAATGATTCCAGCAAGAAAAAGTATTCCAATCCCCAGATAGCCCCTGCCCATCAGATTCCAGTCGCAGGTCCTTAATATTCCAATAAAGCTGATCAGTGATGTTCTCAGCCAGCCGGAAGTAAATAACATCTGATGCCATGACCAGCCCTGATGATATGGCGTCGGCCGTTCTGACGGACGGAATCCCGGCTGTGCATACATTTCCCCATATTTATCCGTTGTTCGAAGTCCAAGGAAATCACCATCATATAATATTGCACTCCGGATAAACCACCAGCCAGCTAAAAGTATTGCTACAATAGCAATTACTGCTGCCATCCTGAACATCCGATGCATGTCAGTTCTTTTTCCTTCACCTTCTATTTGCCTTTCCTTCCAGTAGGAAATAAAGAAAAACGGTATACTCATCAAAAGATAACCGTAGGCATTATAATAAGATAATGCACATAACCCTATTCCAGTTCCTAATAGGATACAGCTTTTCCAGTCCCAGTGTCTGTCCCTGCCCCTAAGCCAGGCATAAATAATCCATGCAATTGTAAATAATGCAAAGGAATCATTATTCAGATAACTTCCAAGATACATTACCTGGGGCAGCAGGGTTCCAGACATTACGAACAAAAATCTGCTTCTATTGGTTTGAAATAAGTACTCTCCTATCTGAAACATCAAATATGCCATTCCGGTTATGGAAAGTACACTGGTGAATCTGACTGCCACATACAGCCAATACACATTTGTGGTAAATAAAAAAGCTATTTTCAAAAAAACTCCACTTATCATATATGACAGAATCGGAGTAAATCCATATGATATTCCCCAGATTGGATTTCTTAGCGCCGGGTCCGTTCCATCAGGAAGCTTTCCATGGGACGCTATATAATTACAGATATCATATTTCATGGCTTCATCCGGCCCGCTTCCGGAAGTAGTTGCCATACTCCAAATTGTCAATGCCAGAAATAAACATATTAAATACCCTCTTTTCAGAGTCTGATTTGTCTTTTCCATTCTCATTTCCTTTTCATTATTAATTTCTTCTTCATGATGAATCGTTGGTATTATACTCCTGAAAACTTATCCAGACAACTAAGTGTTCTCTTACTATTTTCTTAAGACTTTCTTTACCCTATTGATTTTACAAAAACATACGTTATCATAATAAAGAATCAAGAAGTAATACTTTATGAAAGGAGCCAATGTTATGAAACTATCCATTGTAATACCAGTGTATTTTAACCATGATAACCTTCTTCCACTTTACAATGATCTGCGGGAAAAGGTTTTATGTAAACTGGATTGTGACTATGAAATTCTCATGGTTGATGATGGTTCTAAAGATAAATCCTATGATGTCATCTGCGAGCTTGCCCGCCTGGATACACATATTATCCCATTAAAATTATCCCGTAATTTTGGTGAACATGCTGCCATTCTTGCAGGACTCTCCCGCTGCAGTGGCGATTGTGCTGTCCGCAAAGCTGCCGACTTACAGGAACCGTCCGAATTAATCTTAAGTATGTTAGAAAAATACAGGGATGGTAATAAGGTAGTACTTGCTACCCGTGCTGACCGCGAGGAACCTCTTACACAGAAAGCTGTTTCTTCCCTTTATGCCTATATTATGAAGGAGGTTGCACTTCCCACCATGCCCAAAGGTGGATTTGACAGTTTTCTGATTGACCGCCAAATCATTGACCTGCTGGTCGCAATGAAGGAAAAAAATACCTCTCTTATGGGACAGGTCCTGTGGAGTGGCTTTCAGACTGCAACTGTTCCTTATATCCGGAAAAAAAGAACCATCGGACATTCCCGATGGACTCTTCACAAAAAAATAAAACTTGCCACGGATTCCCTGATAGGATTCTCCAGTTTTCCGATTACCATGGTCACTGCAGCCGGTGCCGGAGTATTTCTCTTTGCACTCATTCTGTTCTTTATTACAATTTACCGGAAAATGACCGGAATTATAACTGCAGAAGGCTATACCTCATTATTAATCGTACTTTTAATGGGTATGGGAATTATTATGCTTTCCATCGGTATTATTGGTTCCTACATCTGGCGTATTTATGATGCCACCAGAAACCGTCCACCATTCATTATTGATGAACCGATGACACCAAAGACCTCCATGGCAGACACACAAACCGCCTTACCTAAAACTGAAAATAAATAAACGGACTGCCCTTCACATAAGCCAGACCAAGGATAAGGCCTATCTCAACAAAGAAAATCACAAGAGACCAGAAATGATTTAAATCCATAACAGGATAAAAACCATTGACGGTCTTTTCTTTTTTCTTTGCTGCCCTAAGATATGCAGCCACTGTTGCAATGCAAAGAATAATAATTGCTGCAATGGCAAAGCTGTACGGATGTGTAATGCCCGCCCGGAAGCCAAATAACTGTTTTAATACCAGCCATGCCTTCGGCACATTTTCTGCCCGGAAGAATATCCAGCAGATGCAGACAAAAATGTCCGTTCCGAGGATGGATAAGGTATCCACCAGAACATTTTTCTTTCTCTCCTGCCCTTTCTGATACCCAGCCAGTTTCCGGAAGCCCTTGTGGATACAAAGAGCCAGTCCATGGAGACCCCCCCACAATACAAAGCTCCATTCTGCACCGTGCCAGAGTCCCCCTAAAAGCATCGTTATCATCAGGTTTACATAAGTACGAATACGTCCCTTGCGGTTACCACCCAGTGGAATATAAAGATACTGCATCAGCCAGCTTGAAAGGCTGATATGCCACCGTTTCCAGAACTCACTGACATTATGTGATATATATGGAAGGTTAAAGTTCACCGGTAATTCATAGCCCATACATTTTGCACAGCCGATTGCCATATCCGAATAACCGGAAAAATCCATATAAATCTGAATGGCATAGGCTGCTACTGCCAGCGCAACCGTTCCGGAACCAAATATCTGCGGACTACGATATACTTCATCCACAAATACAGAAATATTGTCCGCCAGTACCACTTTTTTAAACATACCAAATACAAATATCTGTATTCCACTTTCCAGTCCCGCAAGTGTAACCTTCCGGTTCTCCTTAAGCTGTGGCAGAAACTCCGACGCTTTTACAATCGGTCCCGCTACAAGCTGTGGAAAAAAACTTAAGTACAACGCAAACTGCAAAAAGCTTTTTTCTTTTTCTATCTTCCCGGTATAGACATCAATGGTATAGCTCAATGCCTGAAAGGTATAAAAGGAAATTCCTACCGGAAGAATCAGATTCAGCACTCCCGGTGTCAGATGAAACACATCACAAAAGGAAGTCACAAAGAAATCATAATATTTAAAAATTCCAAGGACCGTCAAAGGCGTGCCTACTCCAATCAGAAGAGAAATCCGGCTCTGCCACAGATGCTTTTCATCTTTTTTTACCGCGGTAAAAAAGGAAATCCATGTAATCCCCATTAAAAGCAGGCAAAGCTGCATATTCCACCAGCCATAAAAAACATAACTGGCTATCAGAAGGATTCCCTGGCATATGATGCGGCGCTTTATTTCCGCAAAAGGCAGCACCCTCTGTACAAGAAGTAAAAGAAGAAGCACTACAAGAAAAAACAGTAAAAAGCTTACACTTGCAAAACTCATCTCTGCTCCTCCTCTCCGATTGCATCATAAATGCACTGTGCCAGAAGCTCATGTCCATATGCATTAAGATGCCCATAGCCAACTGTTGTATTATCAAATCCACTGGCTACGATATGCTCTTTCACATAGGCTTCCTCTACGGAATCTGTCATGTCCGCAAAAATAATATTATATTTTCCACATAATTCTGCAAAAGTATCTCTGGTGTCCACACTTGCAGAGCATTCATAACTACCACCCTCTGTCAATGTCATATCCGGAATATAATAAATCACCGCCTGAACATCTGCTTCTTCCGCTGTCCTGCTGATATAGGAAAGCAGTTCCTCCGTGGCCGCATAGGTGTCATCACCAAATACATCATATCCGGCATTTTCCGTAATCGTTACATCTGCTTCGCCATTGTTCTGGCTCTGCAGATTCTTATACTGCTGATACAGCAGCTTGATATAAGGATTCTTTTCTAATACTTCCAGTGCCGGTATTCCGCTTCCCGCTGTCAGCTCAGGCATTTCATGGTTCAATGCCTGCGCAGCTTCTACCGGATTCATTGCCAGTGTTCCGGTCTCTAACGCAACATATTCAGCAGGCCGATAAACCTTAAGGGCATTTTCCAAATTACTGATATTACGGTAAATGGTATGGGCTGACATTCCCACGTTGTATACATACCGGTTGCTTCCATCTTCGGCGTATTTCTCATTTAGCAAATAAGATACACAATCATCCTCGTTGACATACAGTCCTTCCGTCTGGGAAGAACCCATCATTAAAATAGCAGTCTTTCTTCCATCCGCCGGATAACTGTTGTTATAACCACTGTCATCTGTAGTTCCCATGGCAAAACCTTCCGTTCCTCTCGCCCAGAACGTATCTGCCTGTCTTACATAGCTGGTCACTCCATTTCCACATGGTTCATGTACCGGAGGGTTGTAATAAAATACGCAAAAAAGCGCCAGAATTGCAAATGCTGTAATTCCAGCTCCTATTACCTTTCCGATAAAGCAAAATATTGTTTTTCCTGTTGTATTCCCTTTTTCCGATGTTCTTCCCGCCATGGAGAACCTCCTGTCATGATATAAGAAACAACTTTTCTGAATTCGTTTTCCGTCTCTTTTTCGTCTCTTCCTTATTTCCTGCGAAAGAAAAGCTGTCCTATTCCAGACAGCTTTTCCTATGAATATTTTTATTTATCTTTCTTTACTGTGTCTGGGTATCCGCCTCTGTGTCCTCTGCCGTAAACGGATTTGTATCTCTTACTGTATCCGAAGCAGTCTTTCCAGACTCATTGATTACGGATTTACTGATATTCTTTACGGTCTGTGTTGTCTCATAATCTTCTACATCAAATAAATACTGATGCAGTAAATTCACATTGGTTTCCAGATCTGTAGGAACTACTACATCGCCAAGCTTTCCTCCCATACGCTCTGTGGTAAGCTGGAATGGCCAGCCCTGTGTATCTGCCAGTTCGTAGTCTTTGATGCCTGCTGCCAGTCCCAATATTTCAGAACTGCTAAGACTTGTGGAAATATCCGGGAATAATTTATCAATCACCTTATTTAATGTAGGAAGACTTGCTGCTTTTGCCTTCTCGACTATTTTACTGATAACGGTTCTCTGACGCTCGGTACGGCCGTAGTCATCACCACCGCTGTAACGGTCACGGCAATAAGCCAATGCCTGAATTCCGTTCACTGTCTGAAGTCCAGGTCCGGAAACTGCTGTTCCATTGGTTCCCATTACCTCATTCATCTCATTGATATATATTTTCATGGTTTCTGCTTCTTTGGAACTAATATCAAGTTCAATTCCACCCAGTGCATCTACCACTTCCATAACTGCATTAAAGTCCACAGCTACATACTCTTTAATATCCAGATCAAGATTCTTATTCAATGCTGCAACTGCACCGGTCGGACCGCCTTTTGCATATGCTGCATTGAGTTTTCTTAAATCGTCATCATCATCTACTGCCAGGAAAGAATCACGGTAAACCGATATCAGTCTTACTTCCTTCGTATCATTATTAATACTTGCAATCATGATACAGTCACTGTTTCCGGACTCATATTTGCCGGTACTGCGGTTATCAATACCAAATAATGCAATGTTCGTATAACCATCTAACAATTCCTGGGTTTTGGCATCAATATTAATATTCAGCTTATCTTCATCCAAATCACCGGTATTATTGAGTTTATTTAATTTAATAATTACAAATAATGCTGCCAGAAGAATTAAGATAACCAGTACTTCCACTATAAAAAGAATCAATTTTCTCTTTCTTCTCTGACGTCTGGTCATTTTCTTTCTTTTACGGTTTCTATTATTACTACTTGTACTCATAAGTCATCTCCATTATCTTATTTTCCTGATGTTAAACAGTTTCTATTCATTTTTTCAAAACAATTGAAACTAATATATAACAAAACACTTTTTGTGTCAATATTATCCATGATAGCTTAATATCCGTTTTAGAAAAATTAAGCGATTCTTAATCATTACACCCACGCTGTTATGGGAAAAATCGGATACATTCTTTTCATGCCTCCGGTAAAGAATCAATGGTTCCTTTAAAAATACCGTGCGGTGATATTTCAAATCACATTTCACACCAATCCACTGATCATGCATGGTAACATCCTTCGGAATCGGAAGTACTGCATCCAATACCTCTTTCCGAAATGCCATGCAGCAGCCCATATAGGTATTCTTAATAATATTTTTAATCGCACCTCTTCCACTGTGGCGGTAAACAAAAAAGGACGGCATCAGTGTCTCTTTGCATGCAGCATCTGTCACTCTGGCATCATGAACCACAACCATGGCTTTCTTCCTCCGGAATACTTCCATGACTTTCTCTACTTTATCCGGCATCCAGACATCATCCTGGTCTGCAAGAAAAATATAATCGCCCCGGCACGCCCTAAGTCCTGCTTCCACATTGGCAATAACGCCTTCACCCGGTCCTTCCATAACACGGATTCTGGCATCCTGTTCCTGATAGGACTTAAGGATTTCCCTCGTAGTATCCAGTGAACCATCATCCGATACCACCAGTTCATCACCCAGTCCGATATTTTTAAGTATGCTGTCTATCTGTTCTCTGATATAGGTTTCTCCGTTATAGGTTACTACTAAGACCGATATCATTCTCTCTCTCTTCCTCTCCTGTAAGAAACAGTGTTTCATACTGCTGTACAATTGCTTCCCAGCTATACCATTTCTTCATTCTGTCCTTCGCTTTCCGGCCAAGCTCTTCCCTCTCTGCTTCATCCATAGTATCCGCCTTCTGAATCAGTGTGGCAAGATTTCCGTTTTTCTTATTCCAGTACAGTGCGGCATCTTCCCCCACTTCTTTATTAAAGCCCACATCTAAAAGCAGGTTCAGTTTTGTGGTACTGAGTGCCTCAAGAAGGGATGGATTGGTTCCTCCCACCTCATGTCCATGGAAATATCCATAAGCAAAGTAGCGGATTTCTGCCAGCAATGCAGCATCATACACGGTTCCTGCAAATTTAATCCGCTTGTCATTTAAAAAGCCGGTTTTCTCTTTTAAACTTTCATAAAAAGCATTTTCTTCCACATTTGTGATGATTACAAGATCTTTTGTGGAATCAGATGCCATAAATTCCCGAATCATAGTCTCGTAATTATTTTCCGGGACAAATCTTCCGACGATAAGATAATAATTTTCTTTTCTGATATCAAACTTCTGATACCATGCCAGCAAATCCTCTGTTGGTTCACCTGCTTTATAAGATCGTGTTCCATATGCGATAAATGTGGTCTTCGGCTGATATTTATGATATTCATCCCTGATATACTGTTCAATATTCTTTGAATCACAGACTAATAAATCTGCGTGCTTTACCATTCCCTTTTCCGAATATTTCCAGTATTTACGAATCCATTTATTCCATTTTGCCCGCATAAATTCATGTCCATCCGGGTTTACATAAAGTGTACCAGACAACCGGTGCAGCTGCCTTTTAAAGTGCCCCACAAATGGTCCGATTCTGCATGCCAGCACATAGACAACGGCATCCTCTATCTTTTCTTTTTTAATTTTCTGAATGCAGTAACGAAATGCTGCCAAATCATAATACACGGCTCTCGCTGGTCCGATATCCGGCACCTTCACCCGGAAGCATTTCGCATTATGATAAGTAAATTCTTCATTATGGTCAGACATGCACGCCACATGGTACTGAATGTCTTCACTGACTGCCTGTCCGGTCAGATTCTCTACAAATGTCTCGAACCCACCGTAAGCCGCCGGAATTCCTTTACTGCCTATAATAAATACATGTTTCATTTTCTATCCCTTATAAACTGCTGTAAGTTTTGCATCCAGCATAATCTGATATCCCGCTTTTTGCAGACGTCCGGCAAAATCTATTGCTCGCTCTAACGGTTCTTTATCCAGAGCAATTCCGCCAGCCTTAAGATATGCTTCTTTCTTTATGATACACTGTTCCAACGGAACGGCGCTGACATTCTGCGGAAGCACTGCCCGGTTGAAATATCCCTTGAAGCAGACCGGAAGTTTTTCAAAAAGGTATCCCATCTTTCCATCCGGTAATACGCCAATGCCTGCCGAAACTAACTTCCGGTGCTTTTTAAACCGGACACCTGTCAGTCCCACTTTATTTAAGCAGGCATATTGTGCCAGTTCTTTTCGTTCTCTCTCCCCAAGCAATCTGGTGCGACGGCTGTCATAAATGAAAAGATATTCCCTTGTGCTGTTTTCTACCAGTTCATTTAAAGCATCTTTTTCCTTTATTTCCGCAAGATTAATAAGCTCCGGCTCTGGAACTTTCTGTTCATAAATCACTTCATAAGAATTATGCCCCTGGGCTTCTTTAATCTCTGCCGGGATTTTCCGCCTCTGCACGTAAGCTTCCAATGCCCGCTTTCCCGCATCATAGGCATAATCCTTGGACAGGGAACTGCCTGCCGTGGAACCACTGTGTATTCTCCAATGATAAAGAATCTTTCGAATATGATAAATGGCATCCGTCTGCTCCGTCAGGCGGAGCACCAGTTCATAGTCCTGGGCACCATCATAGCAGGGATTGAAATCCCCCACCTTCTCTAACATGGTCTTCTTTACTACCAGAAAATGGCAGATATAATTATAATGCATCAGCAATTCCGGATTATAATCCGTCTTAAAATGTGGCCGGCTGTGTATCCCGGATTCTGCATCAATTTTATCTTCATCGGAATAAATCACCTGTGCATCCGGATGGGCATTTAACATCCGCACCACTTCATAAAGGGCATTGGCAGCCAGCACATCATCATGGTCCAATAATCCGATATATTCACCCATTGCCATCGCAACTGCCTCATTGGTATTCTCTGAAATCCCACCATTTTCCAACAGTCTGCGGTAACGTATTCTTGCATCCTCTTTATAATTTTCTGCAAGAAAACGTTCGATTTTATCAGTAGGGCTTCCATCTGCAAGACACAGTTCCCAGTTTTCATAGGACTGTCCCAGCATGCCCTCTATCAGTTCCCGTAAGAAGCATTCCGGTGTCTCATATAATGGTACTACAACAGAAACCAGCGGCATATGTTCAAACAACGTATTCCGCTGCACCTTCCATTCCTCTTTTGTCACCATATAATTCTGCCAGTTTTTCGTATATTCATGGTCTATGGGCTCATATTTTGTTTCCATTACTTTAATCGCCAGACCCCGGAGTCCATGCTTGCGTATCATTCCAACTGCATATGCAGCCTTTTTCGTTAATCCCATTGCTTACTTCGATCCTTTTCCTGTTACAACAACCTGAATGGTCTTAAACAAGATTTTAATATCCAATGCCAGTGACCAGTTTGTAATATAGTAGGTATCCAGCTGTACCACTTCTTCAAAATCCGTAATGTCACTTCTTCCACTGACCTGCCACATTCCGGTAAGCCCCGGCTTAATTCCGAGTCTTGCCCGGTGCCTTGCCTCATATCCGGCAAATTCTTCCTCCGTCGGCGGTCTTGTGCCTACCAGACTCATATCCCCTTTTAAAATATTCCAGAACTGTGGCAGTTCATCAATGGAAAACTTCCGCATGAACCTGCCAACCGGAAATACTCTCGGATCATCTTCCATCTTAAACATCAGCCCTGACATCTCATTCTGCCCCATCAACTCTTTTTTCTGTTCTTCTGCATTTACATTCATGGAACGGAATTTATAAAAACGGAATTTCCTGCCATTTTTCCCCACACGAATCTGGGAAAAGAAAATCGGTCCCGGTGACTGCTTCTTAATAATCGGTGCAAAAATAATGGTAGCAATACCGGCAATCACCAATCCCACAAAACCGCCTACAATGTCCATCAGACGTTTAAAAAACAACTGACGTGGTGTTGCAATACACATACTGGAAGTTAAAACCATATAATTTCCACACTGCTCGATTACTTTATTCGGCATCAGCTTGGAAGCATGTACCAGATTAAAATGTACCGTAACGCCCATTTCCAGCAGATCATCTGCCAGTGCCTGGCTGCTGGCTATAGTATTGCCATTGATAAATACTTCATCTACCACATTATTTTTTACATATTCAAAGAAATCATCTGCATTTGCTACCACCGGAATGCCCCGGATAATTTCTCCCTTACGCATTGCATCCACTACAACAACTCCGTGCACGGCAAATTCCCGATATGGCAGATTTTCAAATTCCTTAAGACAGCTCTCCACCAGTTCATCTGTCGTTACCACTATCATGGCAGACAGATTTCTGTCATTCATCATCTTTTTCTTAATAAAATTCTTAAGCCCGGAACGGCCGACAAATTCAAAAATCATAGACAGTCCCCAGAACATCAGGAAAATCTGTCTGGAGAAGTCAGACTGTCTGGTCCAGTATCCATATACCATCATTCCGGCAACAATGATTGTTGCATGAACAACAACATGCTTAAATTCCTGCGTATTCTTTCTCCGCAGAATGCTCTTATAGGATTCGCCGAAAAATACCACGCAGATATCAATCAAAATAAGGACTACCGCTAATCGCTGATATTCCTCATTTAAAAACTCATTTTTTCTTCCAAAACGCATAAAATAGGATAAGGCATATGCAAGTTCCAGACAGATAATATCCAGAATCGTAAAGTCAAGATGCTTCATCCAGCTTTTTCGTTCTTTTTTATACATAATCTATTCCCTCTTATGCAATACAAGCCATCTTTTTAGGAATATTATACCAGTCCTACCCTGTCAGGTACAACCGAATTCTTTCTTAATTTTCTGTGAAAAAAGTATGTTCTTCTTCTGTCAAATGCTGTTTCTGTGAATATACAGCCAGCTTTCCGAATAGTCTTTCCGTTCTTTCTCACTCATCTTCCCATATTTCTCATAAGGAATCTTTGCCAGAACCATCTTTTCATTTCCACATTTAAAACATTCCACTTCATTTCTTCTTGAAACCGTCCGTATCCAGCCACATTTCGGACAAATATAAACTTTCATCATGTGTAACTCTACCTCCCTGTTACATGTTTTTTTCTAATTTTATATAGTATAACACTTCCTGTAAATAGAATGCACATTTAATTTTCATATTAAATAATTAATTGGACTAGCAAGAATCCATTTCTATTTTTTTTTCATTCTTTGACCACACCTTGCAAAACAATCAATTACTAATGTGTTAATTTTAGTTGCTAATATAGAAACCAACAAAGTAATACTACTTAACAAAATAATGATAGGAATAACCGTAACTTTTGTAATTGTTGTCGAAAACATTTCAAAATAGAATGCCTGTATAACATGGTGCGTCAAAAAAATAGCATAGGAATATTTGCCAAGCATTGATACAATACGTCCATCTACTCTATCTGGACAATGTACTCCAATTACAAACAACGAATATCCCAACAAAACGACTACTATATCGGTATTCCAAAGCAATGGAATTTTAATCCATAATAATATCATAGATAATACTATGGCTATAATTAGGTTCATACGCCTTTTCAAAATATTATCATACTCCGTCAATAACATACCACTCCAAAATGCAAAAATGTCAAATACTATCCATTCTCTTTCTGGAATAAATGGGATATGAAAGAAATTATTAACTACCACCAATATAATCAATACTGTTGAAAAAATCTTTCTAAATTTTCCATCAAATATTTTTTTCAACAAAGGGAAACAAATATATATGATTATCAATGCTCCTAAAAACCACTCTCCTATAATATAATAATCTTCTACCACAGATTTTAAATAGCCATCCATCCCAATAATAGTTAAGAAAAACTTCCACGGACTACCCGCATACAAAAAATCTTTATGTACAAAAATTGCATCAACAAAATAAAGTGGGATATAGCATAAATAAAATAATGGAAATATTCTTACCCAACGCTTTTTCAAAAATTTTTTCCACTCAAATCCCTTTTTACTACTTAACATTAATCCTGCTCCAGAGATCATAAAGAACAAAAAGACTCCCACTCTTCCCCATTTTCCATTTGCATAATGGAGAAAAAAATTGTTATACCCTTTATAATTAAAATCTTCCAGTAAACAGCTAAAATGAAATAATACTATAATTAATACGCTACTACTTCTTATAATGTCTAAATATGTTTTTCTTTCTTTCATAAAATATATCTAACCTCACTTTTATTTTTGTCCTAAAGAATAATCTGTCCGGTAACGGGTCAGTCCGGGATGATAATAGGGATCTCCCTGCTTTAAAATATCAATCCAGTGGGTTCTCATATATTCAATCTCTTCCTGAAAACGGCGTACTTTCTCCTCTGTATCCTCCTGTCCTCTGGACTTTGATTCATAATGGTACGCTTCTACGGATGGTTCATATATAATAAGATAACCCTTCTTCCGGATTTTAAGACACAAATCCACATCATTAAATGCTACTGATAAAGCTTCGCAGAATCCGTCCACCCCATGGAACACCATCGCCGGCACCATAAGAAATGCTGCTGTTGCTGCACTTAAATTCTGCCGCAGGCTGGCCCTATACATATACCCACTATCGCTGCGTACCTGTCCTACACACATATTGGCTGCAATTCCTCTGGCATGTCCACCGATGCCTATGACAATTCCGGCATGCTGTATCGTATCATCCGGATAATAAAGCTTTGCTCCCACTGCTCCGGTATTTTCTTTTCCGCACAGGGTAAGCATCCGTTCCATGTAATCCTTTGTTATAATCTCAATATCATTGTTTAAGAACAAAAGATATTCACCCTTTGCATAGGATGCTCCATAGTTATTAATGGCTGAATAATTAAAAGTACCCGGTATTTCAGGTTTCCATTCTACCACACGGATATCCGGATACTGCATCTGCAGCTCTTTATAATAATCAAAGATTTCTTCGCTTTTACTGTTATTTTCTATAATGATAATCTCATAATTCCGGTAGCTGCCCTGCCGAATGGATGTGATGCATTTTTCCAAAGAAGCTTTTTCGTCTTTATTCGGTATCAGAATAGATACCAGTGGCTGCTTCTTTTCGTGACTGCCTGCTGCCATAGAGGCATGCTCTACTCTCGGTGCATGCTCCGCCTTTGTATGATAAAGCACTTTGGGAATATGGATGATACTATCGGACTGCTTTGCCGCCCGGCAGATCAGTTCTTCTATTGCAGGATTTCCGTCATTTTCTTTCAGTGCCTGCAGGAATACCGTTTTTCTGATGCAGCATAAATGTCTGATATAACAGTAGTTTTCCAGATAATCCGGGCTGAAGTCCGGCTTTAAAAGAGGCTCTGCTGTCTCCGTTGTCTTTGATTCATCCGGACATCTGACATCCTCATCCGTATAAATCAAATCCGGCTTTCCGATTTCTTCCCAGTGAATTCCTGACTGCTTTGTCTCTTTTGGAAAAGCAATGGCATGGGCAAGCTCGTATAAAGCATCCGGTTCTATGGTGTCACCCGCCTCAATAAGCGCTGTATATTCCCCGGAAAGTTCTATTTCTTTTCCGGTACAGAGCTTATCGATACAGGTTAGATTCCAGTTGGTATAGCTCTGCTGTTCTAACATAGCCAACGCATCTTCTCTATTTTCTCCCATATAAACACAACTGATAAGCGGTCGATAGGACCACTTATCAGATTCTTTTGTCTGTATCTTAAGTTGTGCTTCTGTTACCTTATGGCCTGCTGCATATTCCGCATAGGAAATCTGCTCCGGTTCTCCCTTTTCTTTCAGGCGGATGAAGAATTCCTTTAAACCATAATTTTTTAAATATCGGAAACCTTTTCTGAGGTTATAAAGGCTCAGTTTCATCTTGTCTCCTTTTTTCACTGCTCTAATCTCACTGCGCTAATCTCGTCGTTCTAATCAGGCAGCTTTATTTTCTAAAATTAATCTCTGTCATAAATATCTCTGGTATATACCTTGTCCTGCACATCCTCTAAGTCTGCACTGTTACGGTTGGATACAATAACATCGGACATCTTCTTGAACTCGTCTAAGTCACGGATTACTTTGGAATTATAGAAGCTGTCATCCTTTAAGGTTGGCTCATAAATCACTACTTCAATGCCCTTTGCTTTCAGACGTTTCATAACGCCCTGAATAGAAGACTGGCGGAAGTTATCGGAATTGGTCTTCATGGTCAGACGATAAATACCTACTACAGAAGGATTTCTATCTAAAATCTGCTGTGCAATGAAATCTTTTCTTGTCGTATTGGCTGCAACGATTGCTCCGATAATATCATTTGGAACGTCCGCATAATTTGCCAGTAACTGCTTGGTATCCTTTGGCAGGCAGTATCCGCCATATCCGAAGGACGGATTGTTATAATAGTTACCGATTCGCGGGTCTAAGCCTACGCCTTCGATAATCTGTCTGGTATTTAATCCTCTTACCTCTGCATAGGTATCCAGCTCATTAAAATAGGAAACACGCAGTGCAAGATAAGTATTTGCAAATAATTTGATTGCTTCTGCCTCGGTGAGGTGTGCTAATAATACCGGAATATCCTCTTTGATAGCACCCTGTTTTAATAAGCCGGCGAACTCTTCTGCCTTTGCCCTTAAGCTTTCATCCTCTTTCGGATATCCCACTACGATACGGGATGGATAGAGGTTATCATATAATGCTCTTCCTTCTCTTAAGAATTCCGGAGAGAAGATGATATTTTTGCTGCCAAACTGCGCTCTTACTTTTTCGGTATAGCCAACCGGAACTGTAGATTTGATAACCATAATTGCATCCGGTGCATATTCCATAACCAGCTTGATTACGGCTTCTACGGATGATGTATCAAAGTAATTCTTCTTCTCATCATAGTTGGTCGGAGTGGAAATGATAATAAAATCTGCTCCTTCATATGCTGCCTTCGCATCTGTGGTAGCCCGCAGATTCAATGGTTTCTCTGCTAAATATTCTTCAATCTCCTTATCGACGATTGGAGATTTCTTATGATTAATCAGATCGACCTTCTCTTCAACAATGTCGACTGCCCATACCTCATTATTCTGTGCTAATAAAATGGAATTTGACAATCCCACATAACCGGTTCCTGCTACTGCAATTTTCATGTGTATCCTCCTTATTTTTCATTGTGTTTCAATTTTCCAAATATCATGCGTACTTCTTCACGCACCAGTTCATCCCCTAAGATTAAAAGCATAATGCCATAGGTTACTACTCCAATTATAATCATCAGTAACATATAAATCAAATAACTGCTGAAAGTTACCTTCTGAAACAGCACATATGCAATGACCATCGGAACGGATGCGATGACATATTTCCAGACACCCTGCATCATTCCCTTAAACGGTATCATCTTATGTCCTAAGATAATGCAGATTAACATTACCATTGCCTCTGCCAGTACGGTAGCAATTGCTGCTCCATCGTAGCTTAATACCGGAATCAGCAGGTAGTTAATGATAAGGTTACTGATTGCGCCACCCAAGGTTGCCCAGAAAATAATCTTCTCTTTCTTCTTTGGCATAAATATCTGATATGCAATAAAGCCGTTAATCGGCGAGAAGAACAAATTGATGGCAAGAATTCTCGATGTTGTAACACTCGGGAAAAACTCGCTGTAATTCTTACCGGATATCAGATGAATGACTTCCGGCGAAATCAAAAGCATACCCACCATACATGGTACAATTAACATCATCATAAAACGGAATGCCTGTTTTAACAGCCGGTCAAAGTTATCCTTCTGGTCATTTTCAAGATAATATGCCATCCGGGGCATGATAACCGTACTCAGAGATTTAATCAGCGTACACAAAACCTGATTCATCTTCGATGCCGTTGTATAGATTCCCGCATCCTTATCTCCCTTCATCCATCCCAACATTGTAATATCGGAATTGAGATAAATAACAGATGCAATCGAAACGCCAAACATATATACCATCGGTTTCATATGAACCTTGATATCAGCCCAATGGACTCTTGTTTCAAATAAATGGATGTAATGTCTGCTGTGAATAAAATTCAGCACACCGGAGCCAACGGTAGATACCGCAGTCAATGCCACATACCATGCCACATCACCTTCATTCCGTACCAGCACAAATAGCATTACAAGTGCTACTACCTGGAAAATGACAGAACGAATCGTAATATACTCATACTCTTCCAACAGTTCATAGAGCCATTCCATACCAAGGGTGGTAAATAGAATCGTAGAACTGCTGATTAACAGCAGCATTTCATAGCCGTCAAACTTCGGCAGGAACAACGCACCTGCAAATCCGATATAAGCAAGCACCGTAAATACCAGATTGATGAAAAACATTTCCGAAGCAAATTTATTTAATTTTGCCTTATCGTCACGGATTTTTGCACCCTCTGTAATGGCATAATTATTAACACCAAAGGATGCTACCAGCTGAAAATAGCTGACAATGGATGCTACATAGGCAGCCCGTCCCACTCCGGCAGAATTCAGTACCCGCGTTGCATATGGATAGGTAATCAGCGGGAATACTATTGTCATCAAAACCCGAATCAGATTCATTATAAAGTTAAATTTGATTGATTTTACTTCTTTCACAATATGTCCTCGCTGTTACTTCTGCATTACCTCTAAATGTTCCAAGAGAATTCCAAGTGATTTAATCTGATTCTCCAGATTAAAGATTTCTTTTTTACGCTCGGTCTTATAAATATAATCCGTAGAGATATCCTCAAGATGAAGAATTCTTACCTCCGGACAGTATACCATCGGTATTCCCGCTTCTTTACATCTTAAATATAAAAGTTCTTCTTCCCGGAACATAAAGGTATCCGGCACGAATGCATCTTTATATTTTGTAAGATAAATCGGCGAGAAAATCAGACAGCAGCCATGCAGTACCAGCTCATCCTGATATTCCAAGGAGCCTTCTGTGCAGTCTTCATGTTTCTTTAATTCCGGCATGACATGAATCTTTCCAAGGAAGATGCGAAGCAGCAGCTTTGCTCTGTCCCAAAGATTCCAAAGCGGATAAATAGAAGAGGTAATGTGCTTTAATCTCACCTCATATACATGGCGTTCTTTTTTCAAACCCTCAATGGATGCAATTTCATAATACATGGCATTTTCCCTGCCATCCTTTAATTCAATATGCGGTCCCATTACTGCAAACTGATGTGCTTCATAGGCTGCCTCCACCAGCTGTGCAAAGTTATCCTGCAATAAAATCACATCATTATTCATCACGCAGATAAAATCACAGTGCAGATCTTCTCTTGCATATACATAGCCAAGATTGTTGCCTTTGGCAAAGCCGAGATTTTCCTTACTCAAAAGAACACTTACATGCTCTGTGTCTTTATAGCACTCTGCTAAATCTTTACCAGTTCCGTTGCCGGACGCATTATCTACTACCACAATTTCATAATCAGCCTGTGCCATTTTCTCCTGAATTGCCGCAATACACTTCTTTGTCATATCAAGAGTGCAATAATGCAATACCACAAAGCCAAATTTTTTCTTCTCACTCATCTTTGATTCCATCCATTCCAGATATCCTAATTGTGTAATAATAAACTGTCAATGAACAGCCATTTTACATGGCATACAAAATACCAAAGCATTGCCTTCCGGTATAATTTTAATGCCTTTTTATCAGACATCTTTCCGGTCTTGCAATATTCTAACCACGCCTCGGATACTGTAAGTCCGTCTTTTTTTATCTTTTCCTCATAGAAAGCCACCTTTTCTCCGGCTGGCTGTTCCTTACATTTATGCATGAAACTCATATCTGCCCGGTGACGTACGAGACTGTAGCGGATAAATTCCGGTGCAATCTTCTGTTCCAAGTCATAGTCCATCAAATTTCTAAGATAGTTGATAAACCTGGAATTTCCCGTCCAGATGCCGTCTCCGGTCTGACGATAGCTCGCCATAATATCCGGCATATAATATACATCCCCATGCTTAATAAAACAGAACGTAATGGTATTATCATTAAAATAATCTGCTACCACATCCATCGGAATATCCTTGATATAGGCACTTCGCATCAGAATAGAATCCGGATGGAAATAGAAACGTCCCCAGTAGGTTGTTCCCTTTAATTTCATCGTATGATTGCAGTTTAAAAATGGTGTATTTTCTTTCGTCTTCTCATCATAGGCATAGACATTGTGGGCACAGACTGCATATTTTGCATTTTCCGGCTGATCCATAATCTCTACCTGCTTCTGCAGTTTATGGTCATCGATATAGAAATCATCCCCATCGAGATAAGCAAAATACTCTCCCTTTACATACTGCAAAAGATTCAGACGGTTTCTTGATGCCCGCTGGCTGCTGTTGTATTTCACACCAGGTTCCCGGTCCATCACATAAATTTCCATTCTGTCCGGATATTTCTGCTTCCATTTCTGTAATTTTGCCATGGTGCCATCGGTAGAACCATCGTCACCAATCAGCACCTCAAAATCAAAATCACATTTCTGGTCAAAAACACTCTGCAATGCCTCATCCACATAATCTTCCTGATTATAAAAAGTCACAAGGACGCTTACTTTCATACTATCCTCCAGTGCCTACAATGTAATGGAGTAGGTCAGGTTATTACAATAGGAACTTCCGAAGTCTTCTTTACTGGTAATCAGTCCCATATTCAGATAATTACCTAAATCTTCGGTTGCTGTTCCCCAGGAAATCCGTTTATAGCCACGATTCTTCATTTCCACAATCATGGAATAATACATAAAGGTCATCGGGCTTAATTTATTAAACGCCTGTCTTGCAGCAAGATACTGTGTATGAGCACAGCCTACTTTATCGAAATAAAACATCATGGAGCCGGCTAACATTTCATCCTCTTTGAAGATGCCAAAGAATCCACATTCCTTCGGAAAACGGTCATTCTTGAAATCTAAAAGCTCTGCTAAAGTATGTACCGGTTTGGTATCATACTTGGAAAGGTTCTCACAGAGAATATCATAGAATTCTTTAATCTCATCATCTGTCGTCAGCGGTCTGCATTCCAGACCTTCCTTCTCACAGTTGTGGACATTGGTACGTTTTCCCTGTGCAAAGTTAGATAGAATTGCCTCTTTATAGGTAGCATAGTTTACATAAGTGCTCAGTTCCTTATGCTCCGTATAGCCTGCATGCTGAAATGCATACTGGAATAAATCACTTTCTACTTCTGAGAAAATATCGGAAGTCATCTTAAGATAAGCCTCGTTATAGCCCTGCTCCTTAAGATAATCCTTTAATTCTTCTACTAATACCACTACATGTTTGGCATTGTGATGCTTCTTGTCGATAATGATACCGCCAAAGGTGGTTCCTTTGTGGGAGAAAAATACCTTTTTCCCATCCTGCTCTAATTCACATGCCGGAATCAGTGCTGCAATATTATTTTTCTCATTATATACTACCAAAGATACATCTTTAAATCTGCCTGCCGGATGATAATTGAAGAACCGGCGGCTCTGTAAAAAGGTTCCGTTTATGGATTTTTCTGCGATAAATTTATCCCACTGTTCCTCTAAACTGTCCTCATATTTTTCAAATCGAAACATAGTCTCTCCTCTTCTATTTGAATGCATTGATTGCATCAATGACATATCCGGTTTCTTCCTCTGTCATTCCATAATACATCGGAATGCTAAGCTCTGTTGCAGAAATCTCTTCTGCCAGTGGAAGCTCTCCCTTTTTGATGCCAAGGCTTTCATATGCGCCCTGCAGATGCATTGGAATCGGATAATGTTTATTGGTTCCAATTTCCTTTTCATTTAAGAACTTCTCTAATTCATCCCTGCGTGCACAGCGGATTGCAAAGATGTGGAATACATGCTTCGTATCCGGCATTACAGTTGGCAGAGCGATTTCCGGATTCTTAATTCCGGCAAGATATTTCTCTGCTGTCTCAATACGGTTTGCATTCCAACGGTCTAAGTTCTTTAATTTAATTCTTAAGAAAGCTGCCTGCATCTCATCCAGTCTGGAGTTATTTCCCTGATAGATATGATGATATTTATAATCAGAACCATAGTTGCCAAGGGCACGTACTTTATCTGCCAGCTCTTTATCATTGGTTACAAAAGCTCCGGCATCTCCTAATGCACCTAAGTTCTTGCCCGGATAAAAGCTGAATCCGGCTCCGTCTCCAAGACTTCCCACATGTTTTCCCTTATAGAGTGCGCCATGTGCCTGTGCAGAATCTTCGATTACTTTCAGATTGTGACGTTTTGCAATCTCCATGATTTCATCCATTGGTGCCGGCTGTCCATAAAGATGTACTGCCATAATTGCTTTGGTCTTATCGGTAATCTTCTCTTCGATTCTTGCCGGGTCAATGTCAAAGGACTCTAAAGTCGGCTCTACAAATACCGGAGTTGCACCTGTATAAGAAACTGCCAGTGCAGTTGCAATAAAGGTATTGGATGGAACAATGACTTCATCGCCTGTCCCGATTCCATATGCTTTCAGTGGAAGAAACAGTGCATCCAGTCCGTTGCCTACACCGACACAGTATTTCACGCCACAATATGCGGCATACTCTTCTTCAAACTTTGCTAATTCTTCTCCCTGGATAAACCAGTTTTTTGCTAAAACCTGCTGAAATTTTCCGGTAAGTTCGTCCTTGATTTCATCATGCATTTTCTCAAATGACACAAATGGTATTTTCATGGCAATTCTCCTTTACTTATCCTTATTTTCCTCTTTTACAAATGCAAGGAATTTATCGTAATCCCTGATATAATCATTTTCATCATAATATTCTGATGCCAGTACCATCAGCACTGCATCCTCGGAAAAATCATACATTTCCCGCCACATATTATTTGCAATATATAAGCCTTCATATGGCTTGTCCAATAAGACCTCTGCCGTCTCACTGCCGTTATCCAGATGAATCTTACAGGTTCCATGAATCGGAATCAGAATCTGTTCTAAACACCGGTGTGCATGATAGCCTCTTCGTACACCATCTACGGTATCATACATATAGTAAACACGCTTAATTTCAAATGGAATATCACGCATCTCTTCCAATGCTACCAGCTGACCGCGTTCATCCCCATGCTGCTGAAATCTGTACTTAATCACTTCCATGGACATTCTCCTTCTTCCACATTGCTGTGCTTCACTTTCTATTTTAATTCTTTTCTTACTCTGCTTTTTCTTTGCCGAATTCCGGATTATCCAAAAATCCCTTCTGCTGATGTAATGGCCGGTATGCACCTTTTCGTACCTGCAGCATATGGCTTACAAGATAACGGATGGCATCCGGATTGCGGAACAGCCGTAACAAAGTACGAAGATAAAGGTTTCTGATTTTATATAATCCCAATACCTTTTTCTGCTTCTTCACATATGGATTATCGCTGTACTGCTCCTGAATCATGGCATAGAAACGGTCTACATCCTGTGCAAGAAGCTCTGAGAAGCTGCTTTTCTTCTTAGTGGATACTCCGGTATCGGCTTCATACCATACCAGATAATCCGGGAAGAAATGCATCGGTCTGCCATCTAAGCCTGCCATCATCTGAAAAATATCTTCTGCATAAATGACCGTTCCCTCTATCTTCTTAAGATAAGTCATATAATAGTCTACGGTATAACAGGTACATGCACCGGAAGCATTGTCCCGATACAGCACCAGATTCTTTACAATCTTATCCTCATTCCAGTTCTTATATGGAGATAAATCAAAGGGATGCAGAAATTCCACATAATCTACACCGCCATCTTCCCTGCGGCAATAACCCCGCATCAGTCCAAAGCAGGACTCATACCGGTTCTCTTCCATAAAATCATACACCTGCTGCAGGGTATGTTCATTATAGAATGCATCCCCCGGTCCAAAGTCCCGGACATATTTACCCTTTGCTTTTGCCAGACCATCTATGAGGTTCTTTACTGTTCCCTGATTCTTCTCATGAGGAATAAGGGTATAATTTGCAAACTGGTGTGCCGCAAAATATGCTTCTATCTTATCAAAACAGTTTTCTTCTGAACCATCATCTGAGACTACGATTTCATAATCCTTAAAGGTCTGTGCCATGACAGAATCCAGTGTAACTAATAATTTCTTCCAGTCCGGATGATAGGTTACGATTAAAACAGTAAATTTCATCGTTGCTCCTTCTTGTTAACTTATACAGTTTACTATGTTTTCTTAAAATTTGCAACTTATAGCCTTCCGATGAGGAATACCAAACGCACAAATATCTCGTCTACGACTTTCTGTCTTAACTTCTTCGGATAAAAAACCTTGCGCAGTGCAATCAGCGGATGAAAACCATCCCTGGTAAAAAGTGCCAGTGCCTTCTGATTTTCCGGGGTCAGTTTTTCATTGTAAAGTTCACTGTATTCCTTAATCTGCTCATGAATATGATGGAAATAGTGATTCAAGAAAAAACGTTTAAAACGCCAGATCTGAAACTTAATAAAACTGTCCCCACCATCACTGACATTATTATTGTGTCTGCGGTATTTTACCGTCGGACGCTCATCATAGATTACTTCTCCCATTCCGGCACAGACCATATACATCCACCAGTCATGTCCGGTAGATTTTTCCGGCATCTGCTCTGTCACCATGTCCTTTGCTTTGCGGTTAAATACACTGTTAAAGCCAAGAGACACACAATCCACCAATGAATTCACAAAAGAAATATTCGGCGTCCTGCCATCCCGGTGCGCCATGAAATTTAAATCTCCGTCATAGAAATCATAATTGGAAAAATACAATACCGGCACATTTTCCCTTGCATGTTCTAATTTTTCCACAGCCATCTTAATCTTGTCTTCAAACCAGACATCATCCTGGTCACTGAAAGCATAATAATCTGCTTCGCCGCCATTTGCAATGAGCCATTCAAAACTCTTTACAAAGCCGACATTCTCTCCTGCCTCTAAATGAAGCAGTCCCTTTTCTTCATATTCCCTTACAATTGCAAGGGTTCCATCCTTGGAGCCGTCATCCCTGACATAAAGTTCCACATTGGGATAAGACTGATTTAAAATGCTGTCAATCTGCGCCTTAATATACTTTTCTCCGTTATAAGCAGACAGTAATACATTTACTTTTTTACTCATACAATTCCTTTCTTGCCACAAAACCTATCCCGGTATCATATATTCTCTCTAATGAATCAAAATAAGCCTGTTCATCTGCATAAATCTGGCTATCTTTTAATACCAGAATATAGCTGGCATCAGACGCATTCAGGTGATTGAAATAATCCGTATAATCCGGGTCACTTTGTCCCCAGCCATAATACCGCTGGTCTGAAATTGCCTGATACCATAAATCATCTTCCCAGTATCCTGCCATCGGCACAATTTCTTCACCCTTGCTGATTAATTCATTATATACCCAGTGATAAAGTTCTTCCTTTTCCTTAGAATAACCCGGCATGCCAAATGATACATAATTATAACGCAAAATATCATTAAAATCCTCTGCCTTATAAGTAGAAATCATCAAATCATTATGGACTGCAATTTTCTCCTCTATCTTGCCAAGGTACATTCCTGTTAAAAATGCCCACATCACAAAGCTTCCGGTTATCAGTACCTTTGTCTGCTTTTCTGCATAGACAACTGCATAATAGACCAATACCAACGCAATCAGCCACAACAGGAAATGAATCTTGTAAAAATAATAGGTAGATGCTTGTCCATTTACTGTCTTCAAGAAAAGATATAAAGCAAACAGAAGCGTATACGGTGCTAAAAACAATACCAGATTATTCTCCTTCTTCCTACACATCCCATAGAATCCAAAGAGCATCAATGGAATAAACAGTACAAAGTTTGAAAACAAATCCCGGTAGCAGGCTCCCTCATTCACCAGTGCCGAAGATACCGTCACGCCATTGGTAAAGATACCTGCATATGTATAATAAAAGCCTACGATGCATGGGAACAGGAATACCGTCAGACAGATTGCCACGGTATCTTTGGATACCAGTTTCTTTGCTTTAAACTGTTTTACAAAAATGCAGGTAATCAAAGCAAAGAAGGTAACCGGCATAAACATGACATAGCATTCAAAGATAGCCAGACAACCTAACATCAGACATACAATATTCTGCCATTTTGGCATATCATCCTTTAAATAAACGTCTGTCAAAATAATAATCATTCCGATAACCGTTACGCCCATGCCAAGGTAAACAAAGCCGTAGAGCATGGAGCACAGCGGATAGCCTATCATATAGATAAAGGACAGGACATAAGCTGCCACTCTGCCAAACCGGTCTTTGCTTAACCTTCTTGCAATTCCATAGAAGATAAATGCCGACATCAATAACTGAATCAGTTCACTTAAGACGAAGAATCGATAGAAATAATCCACCGGTGCAAATGGAGCTAAGAATTCAAAAAGCAATCCGTTTAAAACCCTCTCATAAAACATACCAGCTATGGTTCCGTTCTCTACCAGATCCATGGCTGCCCGGAAATGATTTGCCGGATCAATGGTCAGGAAATTGATATTTAGAGCCATTCCACCATATCTTACCTTTGCAAATACTGCAATAATTGCCAGTGCGGTTACAAGAAATGCTGCATCTGCTATTGCAAATTCATACCTCTGCCATTTCTTTTTCTTTACGATAAAGAACCAGAGCAATCCACCGGTAAGCAAATCAATGATTCCCATTGAAATAATATTGACCGGAATATGAATCACATTCAGGATTGCTGCCCAAAATGTGTGATAGCAGTTCATCAGAATCAGCAGCAATACTATCCATGTCATTCCTGCCTGCTTCCGCTCTGACTTATAGCTAAAGAATGCACCACTTAAAAGTGAAATCACTGCTATTCCATAAAAAAATGTAGTTCCAAAATTCCATCCCATCGTATGTTATCTCCCTTTTCCTTAAGTCTTCCTGTGTTTTTCTTTGTTCCAACTTTTCTTTATTCTAGCTTTTCTTTATTCTAACTTCCTTTAGTAACAGGTGTTCACCAGCATAAATACTGCATATAAAAGCATGATGCCCATGATTCCGGAACATTTTACCGTAAAATGTCTGATGTCCTGTTTCACATGGTCACTTCCCAGTGCCAAGAATGGCAATATCAGCATCAGAATAAAATATCTTCCCTGAATGCCATTGATTACTGAAGAGCCTACCGGATTGGCAATACCATCCCCGATATAAAGTCCTATCATAATTGCTGCAAAAGTTATTACAAATGCCAACAGAATCAAAATCCGGTGTTTTATTTTAATCCGGTCTCTTACTTCCTGACCGTCTAATAAACCTACACCTAAAAGAAAACAAGGTTCTATTACTGCAAGCAAAGTTAATGGATAATTCATACTTCCAAGTATATTCAACTGCTGTAAATAATCATTAAGGTTTACTATTAATGTTGAAATAATTACCTTTACTGCAGCAATTGGATACGTTTTCAGATACTGCATCTGCGTCATGGTGTCTGCTCCGTCACCAGCGCCAGCCTGTAATCCGCTGATTCCGGAAGATAGCTGAAATATCACATAGCCACCTATGATTGTCAACGGAAGTAATGCTATTACAAAAGATTTCCAGTAATCTTTTCTGCTGTTAAACTTATCCTTCGGTATCATAAATACTAAAAGTCCAAGACACGCATAGACATATTTACTTAAAAGCATTGTCAATAACAGGATTCCAAGTAGCAATGTCTTTTTCCAATTCAATTTTACTTTTTCATCAAAAGCATAATAACAGCACAATGCTACAAATAAAAAGCCAGCACCATTTAATACTGCATCCTGGGAAAGAGAGGATGCCTGATAAATACTTAATGGCATTACCGCAAGCATTGCCATAAGATTCTTATAAAACGGCATAAACCGTACTGCTGCATATGCCAATCCCATATATGCCAGCAAGTTGAAGATACGTCCCATCAAAATCACACCATAAATACTGAAATTGAACGTTCTTCCAAGGAAGATTCCAAGCCCCTGTGGCCAGTATACTACTGAAGTTACACTGTCATAATAAGTCATCTTTATCTTATTTTTAGAAAACTTACGGCTCTTTAAATATTCCATATAAGCAGTCCCCTCACTGCCATTCGGCGTCAACTGCCGGTAGGCAATTTCCTGCACATTTTCCGGCACGTATATCACGCCTCCTTCATGCGTGAGATTTGCAAAAGGACCAAATACGTTTCCATAGGCCACATCCATACTCCGATAGAAATGAGAAGGTCCGTCACACTCCTGAAATGCCGGATTAATTACCGCCATGCTGATTCCTATAACTGAAACCAGTATCAGCACCATATTTTCCGGTTTTGCCCACTTTACCGGCATTACAAAGATTCCGATTACCGCTATTATTCCTAGTGCAAACAGAATGAAAAATGTCTTGTTGAGTCCACCACCGTAAACCACTGACATACGAAGCCGTTCTGTTGTGGTCTGTCCATTCACCAGCAGGGTCTGGGCATAGTCTCCTGATAATGCACAATAATATACTTCTGATGCTTTTGTCACCTCTTCTAAGTCCAGACAGACATTTCTGGTTCCATCTATTCCATCTACTGCAAGTTCAAGATTTACCACCTCTTCGGCTCCGGTAGACTTTGGAACATTACACTGTATATTACTCAGCACTTCAGCGGTATCCGCATCCCTTAAAACGGCATGAATCGTAATATCCTCTCCGGAATCATTCATCATAAGCAACGCGATATTCTGCATATTGCCGGAAATTGTAAAATACTGTGACACCACCGCATCTTCAGCAGCAATATTTTCCTCTTTCCCACTCATGTCATTGTAATTATCCTGATTAGAGTTATAGAATATGCTCCGATGCTTTACCAGCAACAACAGCATGACAATAAGAACTACTCCCGCCACGATATATTTCGGTGGTATCTTCTTTAACTTTTCCTTCATTTTCCTTACCCCTGTTTTCTCTTTCTATCCCTGTGATACAGCCACAGACAATAACCTGTCAGCAATAATACTCCAAGAATACTTACTACTGCCCCCTGTTTCATATAAGGGATATGATAGACTGCCTTCACTTCATGATTTCCCGCCGCAAGCTTCACTGCCAGAAAACCATAGTCTCCATTAATAGTCTCTGTTTTCTTACCATCAACATAAACTTCCCATCCATCCTGGTCCGGAATTGTAAGAAGCAGAAAGCCTTCCTTTTCATTCGAAATAGTTCCGGTAAAATATTTCCCATCTGCTACAAATGAACCCAGTGTCACTTCTCCGGTTTCGGTATCATGCAGCACATCCTCTCCATCCGGTACGATTAAGGTATCCTTTAAAAGCAGCCTCCGCCCTATCTCATCCATAGATTCGCATTCGCTCTTAGAAATCGTATTGGTATAGAAGGACACAGCAGAATCAGCATACTTATTTCTGTAAATATAAACGCCGCCTGTTCTACCAACATATTCACACCAGGAATAATCCAATTCTCCCATGGATAAAATATATTTTAAGTTAATAAGGCTCATTGGACAAACTTCCGATTCCTCTGAATATACAACAATCCTCTGTGCATCTGTTACTTTAGCTCGTGTATACAACATATTATAAAAATCTGCAAGATGCCGGTTAATGGTACTGTTATAATCTGTTACAGAAGAATAACCCATGACCAGGGAATCTCCATAGGTAGATACCGCTGCATATCCTTTATCCACACGGAAGAAGCCTTTATCCTGCTCTTTTAAATATTGCAGGGCATCTATCGTATCATTTGTCATGGTATGACCATCATATCCAATTTCCTCTGTCGTTGTATAAGCAGTACCTCTCTGGCTAGTTGTCATATAGGTTTCTGTGCATGTTGAAAGCAGCACGCACACTATTAGTAAGCTTTCTACAATCTTACGCCCCTGCTTATTTTTCCAAAGAAACATTACCAGCAAAAGAAGTGCAAAACATATTTGCAGCATTATGATTTCTGCATCATAACTCCTTACCTCTAATGATGCCTTGTTATACGCTTTTATAGCAATATACAAACTGCTTATCAGTCCTAGACCAAGACCAATAAAACTAAATTCCTTTTTTCTTGTCAGTCTATCCCATTCTACTGCTACAAGTAATGCTGCAACCGGCATAAGTACGAATGTATACCTTGCCTGTGCATAAGCAAATCCATTAAATGCAATTGCCATTCCCGGATTAAACACCAGTAGAATTCCAACAAAGGTTATAAGAATACCGTATAATGCATTCTTATAACTCTTACATTTTTTTATACTCTGTACTAATAACTGCCCAAGGAAAAAATAAATAAAAATTGTAATGCATATATTAGGCATTTCATAATAATTTCCCCAGCCACTACTAGCATTTATGTCATTGATGTAATATAGATTATTTGATATCATCCGCCCCGCTATTTCTGAATTCTGTTCTATAGAGTATACGGAGAATAATCCATGAAAGAATTTTGTCAACGCCGACATATCTGAATCTAATCTTGATGAACTGGATGTAAGATATGATGCTGCCGGAAGTAATGATACTGCCCCTGCCAGTACCCCACAAATAATACTTCCCAAAATTGTAAATGCACGTTTTATACGCTCTTTTAAAGGCCAATTCAAGTTTGGGTTTAAAAGGCGCAAGACACAATAAATGCCAACAAACAGCAACGCCATATAAGTATTGTAATAACTGTAAATTATTGATGCTGCAACAGAAATACCCAGTCCCATAACATACCTTACTTTGAATTCCTGTATCAGCTTCTCTAAAAAAATCAATATTAACAAAAGATAAATGCAGATTGTTCCCAGGAGATAATGCTGTCCCCAAAGCATCAAATATCCATTAAATGCATATAAATATCCACCAATACAAGCAGCCCTCTCACTTACATGAAAGAGTTTTAAGAAGTACCGGCACAACAATGCCGAGAGAATAATTTTCAATATCTGTGCAACTACTAAAAGTCGTTTTACTTTTCCTATTCCGAAAACAACTCCACCTAAAATTACAAATAAACCAAAAGGATCCAATGTCTGAGAAATATTATTGATTAAACTGGTTCCTAATCCATAATCCCAGTTCCAGATAGAAAATGAACCTTCCGATATTCTTCTTACACAGTTCATATAATATGGATAATATTGTTGTATCGTATCCGAACCTATATCCATATATAAGAACAATTTCTCTCCCCAGATAAAATCATGAAATACATATGCTATAGTTATTCCAACAAAACCAGTGTATAATACTATATGCAAAAAATTGCGACCCTTTTTGCAATTTTTGAATACTAATTGCATAACTTGTAAAAGAATACATAACCCCCATAATGCAAAGGCTGTTGTTATAATTGAACTTTTATTTATTCTTGCAAAAACAGAAAATGGATTTCGATAAGATATCCTTGACAGATTATAATGAACTCCGGGTTGTGAAGAAATCTTAACCCGGATATACTTTGTTGTTTTCTTTACCTGAACCGGGTTGTGCCCCAGTTCAAAAGTATACGGAGACGATTCTTCTGCAAAGTTCTCGTTTTCCGACTGCCAGATTTCTCCTAAGATTCCCTCGCCCTCAATACGACTCATCTCAAGATCAATTAACTTATCCGAATCCACCGGAATTACAAAATAAGTATCTTTCCCTGTCACATAACCATTTCCATCCTCCGATGGAATCAGGTCGTTAGCCCCTGCTAACACTTCATCCATATCCTGATACTGTGGGAAGATGGTGGTATATACATTCAGATTGTCAAAACCTCTTGCTCCAACTGTTCCCACCAGAACCAGCCCTGCAAGAATCAGAACCAGTTCTGCAAACAATACTGCTACATTTTTTAACCATTTCTTCCTATCGACTTGAATCTGCATCTTCCTTCTCCTCATTCAGCATCTGGCGCACCACATATAATGGTCTTTGTTTTGACTGCATAAAGATATTTCCTACATAAATGCCTACCAGACCGACTACCATAATAATAATTCCTCCGATGAGACAGTTAGTTGCTACGATACTAGTCCAGCCTGCTGCCACATGACCGGTAAAATAATAGATAATCAGTCCGATAATTATCATTGCTGAAATGATGGACATCAGGAATCCAAAGCCCATGGTGAATTTCAAAAGTTTATCTGACTGGGAAGTTAAAATCTCTCCCGCCATCTTAAAACGCTTCTTCATGTTATAAGAGGATTTTCCCTCAAAACGCTGATCATGCTCTACATCAATGGCTGTCTGTTTAAAGCCAAGCCATTTTACATAGATAACAAAGGCACGGTGCATTTCCCGCATTTTACAATAATTATCGATTACCACACGTTTGCTGATACTGAAATTACAGATTGCCGGATCATAGTGTCCATCCGATGCAAAGGAATAAATCTTATAGAATATTTTAGATACCAATACCTTTAAGAAAGAATCTTTTCTATGTGCTCGTCTGGCAAAGACCACATCATAACCTTCCTGAGCCTTGCGATAAAGATTCGGGATTTCTTCCGGTCGGTCCTGTAAATCACAGTCCATCACCACTACCCAGTCTCCCTTTGAGGCATCCAGTCCTGCAGTAATTGCCATAATCTGTCCAAAATTCCGGGATAATTCAATCCCTTTTACGCGGCTGTCCTCCTTACAGATTTCTTCGATTACTTCCCAGGAATTCTGCGGGCAGGCATCATTTACCAGAATAATTTCAAAATCATCGGTGATGGTGCTTACTGATTCCACCAGACGTCTATGCAATTCATGCAGTGCTGCCCGGCATCCATAGACCGGAACTACAACTGATATATCCATTTTCATTTCCTCCTATAAGTAAAACACGATAATGCCAAGCAGGATCAGTGCATTTCCAAATACTTTACGCTTTGTAATCGGCTCTTTAAAAAAGAAAAAGCTTAAAATCATAATCAGAATATAACCCAATGATTCAATGACCGGGCCATTCTTATACTCAATGCCACGATAAGCTAAAATCGTCAGTACCGTTGTTCCAACCATCATCATATATCCGATAATCACATAAGGATTCAGATATTCCTTAATCACGTTATCGTACTTCTTTGCCGCACTTTTCTTTAATAAGACCTGTGAAAAAGAGGCAACAATAACAGACGCTACAAGAAAAAGCCAGTATATCATCCTTCTATCCCTCCTTATTCACAATCATGGTGCCGGCAATTACCAGAAGGACACCAATAATATTCTGTACCGAAATATGTTCTCCAAAAATCAGTGTTGCCCAGATCATAGACCATAGAATCGCAATGCTCCTGTTTGCATATGCTACCGACAAATCTACCCTTTTGATAATCTGCTGCCAGAAGATGGCATACAATCCAAGGACGCAGATTTCTACTCCGTAACACAGGATAAATCCCATGGATAAAAACTCATATCCTGCTGCAAACTTCGCTGCCACACCGGATAATGTGTATATCATGATTACCAGCTGCAATAAAATCAGCAGTATCCACTTTTTCTTTCCTTCCACTTTACTCATCGTTCCAACCAATCCTTAATCTCTGCCTGATTTTTTCCAGCCAGAATGTAATAACCAAAACGGCTTCCACTGTCTACTACCTGATGTTCTCCTACCGGCTCCATTTCACTGACCATCTGAAGCAGTTCCGGACTTTTACTCTTAATTTCTTCCAAAACATCCAGATCCTTCTTTGTAAACACAAAGCGGATTCCCGCACACATCGGCTCATGTGCCGGTGTCAGTTCCGGTTCCTGTCCCAAAGCAGTCTCAATTACCATGCGGACAAAGTCATATCCGGAAGATAAATATACCAGATGGGAGCCAATACAGTCGCCACCCATACGGGAACCGATTTCAATGATTCTTACATTGCCATCGGCATCCAGTTTAAATTCCGAATGAGAAGCACCATTTTCAATCTCAAGAGCAGTAAGTGCCTTCGGAATAAATTCCTTCACCCGGTTCATTTCGATTTCAGAAAGCTCCGGTGGCTCCATATGTCCGGTCTCAATAAAATGAGGATATCCTGTAGTATATTTCTTTGTCACCGCCAGCACATGATGTCTGCCCTGATAAGAAATACATTCACAGCTATATTCATTGCCTTCGATATATTCTTCAATAATTGCCTTCTTTTCAAAGGAATTACGCACTGCCTCTTCCACTGCCGGAGCAATCTCCTCAAGGCTCTCCACCCTCATAATACCGCGGCTTCCGGAACGGTCGGTCGGTTTTACAATCATTGGAAACTGCATAGATTCTACTGCTTTCGCATAATCATCCCCTTCACATACACTGACAAAGCCCGGTGTAGGCACACCATGCTTCGAAAAAGCTTCCCGCATGGCAAATTTATTGGTAGATATATAGATACAGTTGTCAGAATTATGTGGTAATCCAAGCTGCTCTGCCAGATACTGCACGGTAATATTGGCAAGATCAGATGCTATTGTTGCAACTGCATCCGGCTGAATCCTCCGGCATTCTTCTAAGATTGCTTCCTTTTCCACAATGCTGATAGGATAAAAATAATCTGCTGTCCTCTCTCCGATAGAGCCATCTTTCCATGCAAATACATGTGTCTCATATCCCATCTCTTTTGCCTTTAAAATGAGCGGATTCTGAAAAGAATTCGCTCCTATAATTACAATTTTCTTCATATTGCCATCCTCCCGGCACTTATTTATCCTTGCGGCGGCTTGCGATGAACTTATCCCATCTTCCGCTTTCTAATTCTTTTTTATAATCTTCCATTATTGCACGATAAGAAAGATATTCCGGTACAAAGCCGAAATCTTCCTTCGCCTTTGTCATGTCAAACAAAAAGGATGGTGTATTATTTGGCTTGTCCGGGCGATAGACAATCTTAGAACCCTTACCCGGTCCAAATACATCAATAACGGTCTGCACCTGCTCCTCTAAAGTAAGTTCTGTACCGGATGTCATATTATAAAGACCATAGGTCTTATCACTGCGTAATGCCAGCACAAATGCTCTCGCAACATCCTTTACATAAATAATGTCTCTGGAAATCTGTGGGTCACCCCAGATTTCAATATCTTTTCCGGCTTCTGCATTCTCAATAAAGGTCTGGATTCCGGTCTTATAATATTTACCATTCACATAAATCTCAGAATGAGGTCCTACTCCGTATACCGGTGGCAGGCGGAAAGATGCACACTGCATGCCATGCTGCTCATTATAATATTCCATCACATCATTGGCGGCATTTTTGGAAATCACATATACCGCATGGTCTCCAGTATACATGAAATCTCTCGGCTCTGTCTCTTTTAAGGCAACGCCTTTTTTCCATGCATTTCTTACATCTGCATAGCTGCTGGTAGCAATCACTTTCTTAATGCCGTTCTTCCTGCAATACTCTAATACATTAACGGTTCCTTCCACATTAATGCGGATATAGTCTGCGGCATTCTCATCTGCACTGATATCCACCGGTGCATTTGCCGGAAGCAGACCTGCCAGTAAAATGACACCCTCTACACCTTCTGTCGGTAATTTATCAAAATCTTCTTTTTTCGAAATATCCAATGACACACAGGTAACGCCTTTTGCTTCCAGTTCCTGCTTCATGATTGCATTTCTTCCAGTTGCCAGCACCTCATAACCTTCTTCCAAGAAGCGGTCTACGGTATACATTCCAATAAATCCTGTTGCCCCAATAACAATAACCATTTGCTCTGTCCTCTTTCCTGTATTTTCATTTATCTCTCTTTGTAAAATGCATTAACCTTATCTATCACATAGTCTGCCTGTTCCAATGACAGATTATAATATAACGGCAGGCGGACCAGCCTCTCGCTTTCCCTCGTTGTATAACGGTCTTCTCCTGCAAACATACCATAGCGCCGGCCTGCCGGTGCTGTATGTAATGGAATATAATGAAATACTGCCTGTACCCCCTGTTCCTTTAAATAACTGATTAAAGCTGTTCTTTCCTCTAAATCCCTTGCTTTCAGATAAAACATATGTGCATTATGTGCGCAGCCCTCCGGTATCGTTGGGCGGACAATTTTACCCTCATCAGATAATTTTTCCAATCCATCCCAATAGCGGTTCCAGATAGACAGACGTTTTTCATTAATCTTATCCGCTACTTCAAGCTGTGCATAAAGATATGCTGCATTTAACTCACTTGGCAGATAAGAAGAACCCGCTTCTACCCAGGTATACTTATCAATCTGTCCCCGGAAGAATTTGCTACGGTTTGTTCCTTTCTCCCGGACAATTTCTGCATTCTCTACATTTTTCTCGTCCCGGATTAAAAGTGCTCCGCCTTCTCCCATACTATAATTCTTTGTCTCATGGAAACTGTAGCATCCGTAATCTCCCATGGTTCCAAGTGCTTTTCCCTTATAAGAAGACATCACACCCTGGGCCGCATCCTCAATCACCAGAAGATTATATTTCTTTGCGATTGCAAGAATAGTATCCATTTCGCAGGATACCCCGGCATAATGTACCGGAACAATTGCTCTTGTCTTATCCGTAATTGCATGTTCAATCAGTTTTTCATCGATATTCATGGTATCCGGCCGGATATCTACAAATACTGCCTTCGCCCCCCTCAGCACAAAAGCATCTGCTGTTGATACAAAGGTATAGGCTGGCATAATTACTTCGTCTCCCGGCTTGATTTCTGACAGAATTGCCGCAAGCTCTGTTGCATGGGTACAGGATGTTGTCAGCAATGCCTTTTTTGTTCCTGTATGTTCTTCTAACCATGCATTGCACTTCTTGGTGTATTCTCCATCCCCACATATTTTCTTATTTTCTACCGCCTTACGGATATAGTCCATGCTTTTTTCCATATAAGGTGGTTCGTTGAAATTAATCATTTTTCATCCTCCATTGTATATTAACGTCATTATATGACTTTTTGTTCTTTAACACAATAAATACGCTACTCTTTCAAAGAAAAATCTGCTTTATCCAGTGTTAAATTCGGATTATAGTACGGATCTCCATTTTCTAAAAGTTCTCCCCATCGTTCTCCAAATAAACCTGTCTCCTGCTGGAATCTTGCTACTTTATCTGCGGAATCCTCCTGCCCTCTGGATTTTGACTCATAATGATAGAACTGGGCATATGGATTATATACTACAAGATAGCCCGCTTTTCTTACCTTCAGGCAAAAATCAATATCATTAAAGGCTACCTTAAATTCTTCATTTAAGCCCTCTACTTCATCAAATACGCTTCGTCTTACCATCAGACAGGCTGCCGTTACTGCTGACAAATCCTGAACACTTATAATTCTTGAAAAATATCCATTATCATCTCTGTCCTGCCCGATAAAGGCATGTCCTGCCACACCGCCAAATCCAATGATAACTCCGGCATGCTGGATGGTATTATCTTCAAACAATAATTTTGCTCCCACAATTCCTACATCCGGACGCATACATATATCCAGCATTTCTTTCATGCTGTCCGGTTCAATCATCTCTGTATCATTATTCAGGAGCAGAATATATTCCCCATTGGCCTCTTTTGCGCCAAAATTATTAATTCTTGAATAATTGAAATCTTCCTTGTAATATAAAACCCTGACATTATCCCTTTTCTCAATCTCTTTATAATAAGCGAAGGTCTCTTCTTCTGTACTGTTATTCTCTACAATGATAAATTCAAAATTCCGGTATGTGGATTTCTCTTCAATGGAATCCATACATTTTTTTAAATCCGCAACATGATCCTTATTTGGAATCAAAATAGATACTAGCGGCTGCTCCTTCCAGAGATAATGGGTACGGTACATCCCATAGAAGGGTCCCTGCTCCACTTCTGCTGGAATTCCGATTCTGTCATAATGTGCTTTTACCGCTTTGCATCCGTTTTCGAAGGCATATAACTTGCTTTCCGGATTCTCGGAGGTTGACTGTGCATGACACCGCCAATGATACAGCACCTTGGGAATATGCACGATATGCTCCGCTTTCTCGGTACAGCGTAAAATAAAATCATGATCCTGTGCACCATCATAACAGCTTTCAAATAGCCCCGCCCGCTCCATCACATCTTTGCGAACAACAAAGAGATGACAGATATAATTCATAGTACACAACAAATCAATATTATAATCGGATTTAAAATGTGGCTCAAAAAACTTCTTTCCACTCATATCCACTTTATCTTCGTCCGAATAAATCACATCTGTCTGCGGCTCCTTCTGTACCGCTTTTGCACACTGATACAGTGCTTCCGGAGAAAGTAAATCATCATGGTCCGTCAGCACAACAAAATCACCGTCTGCCATTTTCAATGCTTCATTGGTATTGCCGGCAATTCCCTCGTTGCTGTCTAAAAGGCAATATTTAATCCGTTTATCTTTTGCAATATATTCCCCGACAACAGACTGGAGGCTGTGCTCCCTGCCACTTCCATCCGCAAGGCAAAGCTCCCAATTCGTATAAGTCTGTGCCTGTACCGATTCTATCATTTCCCTCAGATATTTTTCTTTTGTCTGGTACAGCGGAACTGCAATGGAGAAACATGGACCATTTTCAAATACTTCCTGTCTCTGACGAGCCAGTTCTTCTTCCTTCACACCATATTTTTTCAGAAAATCCTCGTATGATACAGTATCCTTTTTTCCCTGCATTTTTCTAATTATTTTACGTATTGTACGTTTTACACCATACTGTTTCCAATAACATATCCCTTTTTGAAACAGGCTTACTGTATCATGCCCACTTTCACCATGTCTCACTTTATCCAGAGACACGATATACTTATTTTCTTTTTCATTTGCATATAAATGTAAACTGAGTTTTCTGCCATTTTGTTCCGGTACATAAATTTCAAATCCGCATTTTACCGTTTCTTCTAACTCAGGAAATACATCCATAACATCTTTTCGATATTTCCACTGAACATCTATCGGAACATTTTTTCCATCTACCTGTGCCTGGCACTTTGTCTGTTCTCCAGCCACACACCATCCTGTCAGTACAAATTGCCCATCTTCCAAGCGTTCCATCTCCAAATTTCCATCCAGATGATTTATCATCTTCTCGAACTGTTTTTTATTAACATGATATACTTCTGTCTCTTCTGTTCCAAGGCAACTACATATTTTAAAATCTACTACAGTTTCTTCCGGTAACAATAATTTTCCAGTGATTTCTTCTCCTACATTCATCCGGTATTGCAAGTGTCTTCGTCTTACCTCTGCACCACTGGTAATCGTATATTCCACTGGAATTTCTTTTTGATTCAGATACACTTTTAATGTTCGGTTTTCCGGATTATCTTCCGGGAAAAATCCCCGAATAATCAATGTTCTTTCCTCCCGGGCATATAATCTGATACATTCTACTATAAAGTTTACTTCTGCCATAGTTGCCTCCATTTTAAAAGAAATCATAGCTTTCTATATTGTACCAAAAATAAACCGGATGGTCAAATAATGACCACCCGGCTTCTATGCCTTTTCTATTCTTTTAATACTTGTATAACTGATTCATATAATCATTTAAAATACTATAACCATATCCTTTTTCTGCAGCCCAACCAAATCCAGATGGATTTTCTGATATACCAAGCCATTCGATGTATGGAGCTGTACCAGAGCGGTTTGCTGCAAACCAGGAACTGTAACGTTTATCTACAACAGGATTCGCAAAGGTTGGATTCTTTACTGCATACGCTTTTAAATGCTGCACATGCGCCCGGATTCCTTCTCTTACATTTTGATAAGAATCTCCATTCGTGCTTGCATCTGTTACACCCATTCCTGCGAAATTAAACTGATCAATTTTTACCTGTCCGGTAAATTTTAAGAAACCAGTCTCCTTCATTGCCTGGGTGAATGCCAATGCCGGATCCACTCCTTCTGCCGTTGCTTCATCATAATAAACCTGGCAAAAGCTTCTGATATCAGGAACATTGGCATTTCCGTAGTATGCCGGATAAGAAGCTTTGGCATTATAATAATTTACCATCTGATTTACTGTTGTAGTTGATTTTGTTATTACAGAATGATATATCTGTGATTCTGCATTTCTGCCCTCTGCCTTACCATTCTGGATATAATGCATATAATATGGCTTTAAATCATTGCCAAACGCTTGCTGCAAATCCATGTAATTGTTTTTATATATCTGAACGTTAAACTTCTTGCTTGCCTGACGTCCCTCTTTCATTCCATTATTTACAAAATGGGCTAAAAGGTCAATGTCATCTCCCTTGAAAGCAGATTTCAAATCACTGTATTTACTGTTGTAATAGTTGTAATCATATACCGCAGAATAATCCGTTCCATTGTAAATTGTTACCGGATTCTGAAGTACCTTGACACCGGCAGCAGTCCGCCTTTCTTTTTTGCCACTATTCATATAATGAAAATAATAACTCTTTAAGTCCTTACCAAATGCCAGTCTTAAATCCTGATACTGATTCCGGTAAGAGAAAACATCAAAATCAGCCTTTGCCTGACGTCCCTCAGCCATCCCACAGTTTACAAAATGGGCAAGCAATCCTACTTCATCATTTGTATATATTCTTGCTAAATCACTATATTTTTTGATATAAAAATTGTAATCATATACCGCAGAATAATCTACTCCATTATATGTTGTTATTGGATTCTGAATAGATTTCACACCTGTAGCTTTTCTTCCTTCTGCTTTACCATTACTAATATAATGCATATAATAGCTCTTTAAATTATTTCCAAAAGCTACTCTCAAATCCTGATATTGATTACGATAAGAGAAAACATCAAAGCTGTCTTTGGCCTGACGGCCTTCACTCATTCCACAATTCACAAAATGAGCAAGTAATCCTATATCATCATTCGTATATATCTTCGCCAAATCGCTATGCTTTTTCAGATAATAATTATAATCGTATACGGCAGAATAATCTATTCCATTGTACGTCGTTATCGGCTTTTGTAATGTATTTACACCTGTGGCTTTTCTGCCTTCTGACTTTCCACTACTAATATAGTGCATATAATAACTCTTTAAATTATTACCAAATGCTGCCCTCAAATCAGGGTACAGATTCTTATATGAATATACATCAAACTGGGAACTTCCCTGGCGTCCTTCTGCCATACCATACTGTATAAAATGCTGTAATAATGCACTGTCATCATTGCCAAATGCTGTCTTTAAATCAGGATAGCGGTCTGCATAATATGCAGCATCAAATACTGCTGAATATTCTTCCGGTTTCTCTTTCTTTAACCCAAAATACTGTGCAATTCCGGTTGCATCTGCCACACCAAGTTTTTTTAATCCTTCATCATTGGAAAGAAAGTTAGCAGCATCTGAAGAATTAGACATAAAAGCATGCTCTACAATAATTCCAGGGATACCATATTCCTTACAGTGTCTGATTACTGCATAATAATCTGCTGCCGAACCATCCGGATATTTATCCTCATTTGCATTTCTTATCTGTGTCCCTCTGCCTTTTAATCCGAGGCTGGTCAACTGTTCTAATATACAGGATGCTGCAGAGCCACCCACCTGACTGGTCCATGGGTTATAATTCTGGTTCGGATACCAGATTTCTGCACCGGATGCACTGGATGCACTGGAATAATTATTATGTAGAGAGACAAAAAGATTTGCTCCCATATCTCTTGCTATATCAGCTCTCCGCTGGAGGCAGGATTTATTATCTCCCCCACCATTCGGGCAGGAGGCAGAATCTCTCGTCATATATACAGTCACACCATAGTATTCTTCCAGTTCCGCTTTACAATACTGTGCAATTTTCAGATTCAGCTGTGCTTCCACGAATCCATTTGCAGAACTTCCGCCATGGGTTCCATCGTGCCCCGGGTCTAAGACAACAACCACATTTCCATTATAACGTGCTGTGCTTATTCCGGATTCTGCTGCTTCTGCTTTCTGGGTTGCAATGGCATCTGCAATCGAATCTTCTGATGTCTGATTGCCATTTTCATCAAAGCTTACTACATCCAGATCTACATCTGTGGTCGCTTCATCTACTACTTCTGCATCCGGATTGGTCTCTACTTCTGTATTGACACCAAACCTAACATCCATTCCTGCATCAGATAAACGAATCTGATATTCCTGACCATCTTTTTCATAAATGATAGTATCCAATGCATATTCACCGGTACGGCTCTCATCCGCAAAAGTCTCTGAAAATCTGAGACCGTTTCCATCTATCTCTGTGGCTGCCATCTCATAAGCTGCTCCATCAGATACTCTATGATACAGTAATCTGCCACCACTAATAGCTAAATCTTCATTTCCGATATTGGCAACTACATTCTGTGTACCGCCAACTGCTATGTACGCATTATCTAATACCAGATAATTCAGTAAATCTTCTGCTGCCAATATATCTGCTGTCACTGCATTTTGTGCGTCCGCACTCTGTGCTTCTATTTCTGACTTTCCGGCAGCTTCTGTTCCATCAGTCGTTTCTTCTGTAGCGGTTGTTCCTTCTACTGTCTCTGTCGTTTCCTGCTCAGTGTCTGTAACACTCTCCTGTCCGGTAAGGGCTGTGTCTACTACTGTTTCCTCATTGCTCTGCTCTTCTGGCGTTACAGTATCATGTGTTTCCTGCGTTTGTGCTGCATACAGATATTCTGTAGGCAGACTGGTAAGAATTGTTACTGCTGCCAGCAAAAGGGCTGCTTTTCTGCTCCATTTCTTTTTCATTTTGTCTTTGCTCCTTTGCTGCTTTACTACTTGTTTCTTTTTACTAACTATCTATTTTAACACTTTATCTGATTATGGCAACCACTTTTCCCATGAAAGACTGCCTGCCGGCTGGCTTGCTGCTGATGGAAAATACTGTCTGATACAGTCGGCAATAATCTGCTGTTTCTTTGGGATAGGATAGTCTGCCCTCATCATATAGTCCTTCTTATAGGAACGGAACATATAATCTGTGAATGTTTCTGCCCGGTCTTCCCTTCCATTGGTCTTGGCATAAGCAGAAATATAATATTGTTCTTCACATCCTCTGTTATAGTCCGATGTGGTATAATCATTATTTGTACTGTTCACTTCTGCATCCGGTTTGATTGCTTCCGTTGCTTTTAATGGTGATTCATACTGCTGTGTGGAAGCATTCCATGATTTTGCTTCTATATAATATTCAATCAGATGCATCATTTCATGATTAAAGGTTCTATCAGACAGGAAAAAGGACTGGGATGTATTTAGTGCAATAAACATCTGATCTCCATACTCCCTGCTTGTCACTCCTGCAAAAGAACCTCCACCGGCATCCAAATTATGTACCAGCTTTATGGTTACTGTAGTAATATCCTGCATGTCTGTAAAAAAACCTTTCGGATATCTTGCCATCTGTTCATCCACCATTGTAATCCATGTAAGCGTTGTCTCCGAGTCTGTCTCTCCGGAACAATAAGTATCCGTCCAATAGAAGCCTGCCGAATCTCCAGTCAGGACTGTCACGCCATAATCGTTACTGATTTTTGCAACCTTTGCTTTAATCTTATCCTCCGTTGTTTCCGGCTCTTCCGGTTCCGGACCTGGAGCCGGGCTTGGCTCCGGATTTGGTTCTGGCTTCGTCGGTGTACCAATCTTTGTTACTGCATTTCTGCCTTCCTTTTTACCACAATCTATGTAATGAAGATAATAGCTCTTATTATCATTGCCAAATGCAGTTCGCAAATCACTGTAATTGCTCTTATATACATTCAGTATAAATTCGCTGCTTGCCTGTCTTCCCTCTTCCATTCCGCATTCCACGAAATGGCGGATTGCTGCACTGTCGTCTCCGGCAAATGCTTTCTTTAAATCACTGTATTTTGAAATATAATAATCATAGTTATATACGGCTGCATAATCTTTTCCATTATATGTTGTAACCGGATTCTGCAATGAAGTGACACCGGTTGTCTTTCTTCCTTCCCTCTTACCACAATTCATATAATGCAGATAATAGCTTTTCAAATCATTTCCAAATGCCTGTCTCAAATCTGCATACGCATTCCGGTATGATGCTACATCAAAATTCTGTGCTCCCCGGCGTCCTTCTGTCATTCCATAATTCACAAAATGTGCCAGAGTACTGATATCATCATCCGGAAATGCCCTTGCAACATCCGGATTCCTGCTGATATAGTAGTTGTAATTATATACAGGCGAATAATTTACGCCATTATATACTGTAACCGGATTCTGCAAGGTTGTAACACCGGCTGCCTTTCGTCCTTCCTTCTTACCGCAATTCATATAATGCAGATAATAACTCTTTAAATCATTTCCAAATGCCTGTCGTAAATCTGCATAAGCATTCCGATAAGACTTTACATTAAATTCCGCACTTGCCTGACGGCCTTCTGACATTCCGTAATTTAAGAAATGTTGAAAAAGTGCATTTTCATCATTTCCAAATGCTATTTTTAAATCCTTATTATTCTTTGCATAATAGGATGCATCAAAAACAGGTGCATACGCACTTTTCTCCACCTGATAATTGACTTTATCCAGATTGATTTTCTGTTCTGTATCTGTCAGCCTCTCTGTACTGATTGCCGGAGTCTCACAATCTTTCTGCCCCGCATAGAAATGTTCTGCATTTCCACCCGTCCATATTGTCACCACTGCCAGCCCCAATGCAAGCTGTCGTCTCCATGTTTTTCTCATAAGTATTTTCTCCATATTTTTCTGTTTGCATAACTGTTTGTATTGTAACACGATATGAATCTACTTTAAAGAATTACTACTTGTCATTATGAAAATCTTAAGAATTTTGTCACAAAATGGGAAAAAGCTGCTGCACCGTCAAATTTCATCTGCCTGTGCAACAGCCTTTCTTATCTGCATTCCAATCTATGCAGCTTTTCTTCCTTCATTTTTACCATAGTTTATATAATGGATATAATACTGTTTCAAATCATCGCCAAATGCGGCTTTTAAGTCTCCGTTTTTCTCACGGTAGGTCAACACATTAAATGCTTCACAACTACGACGGCCTTCCTTCATGCCATAATTCACGAAATGTGACAATACAGCCAGATCATCATTTCCAAATGCTGCCTTGATATCCGGATTTGCACTCAGATAATAATTAAAGTCATATACTGCACTGTAATCAACTCCATTGTATACGGTAATCGCATCAATGCTTGTTACTTTTCCAGTTGCCTGACGACCCTCTGCTTTACCGGAACTCATATAATGGTAATAATAAGCTGCCAAATCATAGCCAAATGCACTTCTCAAATCTTTATAGCGCATACGATAAGAATTCACATCGAATTTACTGCTTGCCTGGCGACCTTCCTTCATACCATAATTCACAAAATGAGCAATCGCAGCAAGGTCATCCCCGCCAACAGCTTTCTTCACATCTGTATTCTTGTTCAGATAATCACTCATATTATAAACAGCGGAATAATCTACTCCATTGTATACAGTTGTTCCCTGAATAGACTTAGTTCCAGTTCCTTTCCGGCCTTCCGCCTTGCCATTCTGTATATAATGAAGATAATAAGCACTCCAGTTTGTACCAAACGCACTCCGTAAATCAGCATATCGATTGTAATAAGAATTCACATCAAAGTTCATATTTCCCTGACGTTTTTCATTCATGCCGCATGTCACAAAATGAGCCAGTGTACTGATATCATCATTTGGAAACGCCTTTGCAATATCTGGATACTTCTTAATATAATAGCTGTAATTATATACTGCGGAATAGTCTACTCCATTATATACGGAGACACCATCCGTAATCGCCACATCACCAGTCGCCTTACGTCCTTCTGCTTTACCATTTGATATGTAATGCAAATAATAAGAGCGTAAATTATTGCCAAATGCCATCCTTAAATCCTTATACCTGTTCTTATAAGAGATTACATTAAAGCTTGATTTTCCCTGACGTCCTTCTGCCATTCCGCAGTTAATAAAATGCATAAATGCCTGATTCTCATCTGCACCGAAAGCTGCTTTAATATCCGGGTAGGTTTTCAAATAATAATCCACATCAAATACTGACGAATAATCCACTCCCTGATAGTTATAGTCTCTATCTGTAATTACTTTGTCATTCTCACAGACCGGAACACTATAGCTGCTCCACCAGCTTTCTGCTGTATGCGACCACTTGCTATATTCATCACTGTAATTATCTGACACATTAAAATACATATAACCATAGACGGTTCCCGTTTTATCATCTTTATCATCATCCCAGGTACAATCCACTGCATACCATCTGCCATACAATTTTACTTTGTTCCACTCATGACTGCTGCTGGTAACACATACCGTCTGAATACCAACTGCATTGCAAAGCATTTCAAAGGTTTCCGCATAACCGGCACATACTGCTTTACCTTCTAACAGAACTCCGGCACTGCTCTGATGATAGCTTCCCGCCTCAGAGTACCAGCAATTCCGCATAATAATGTCATGTGCTTCCTGCTCCATATCAAGAATTGTCGCTTTACTCTTAATCGATGCTACCCATGAATCCAGCTTGTTTTTAATTCCATTCGTCTTATCCGCTCTTGCACCTCCATTTGAGCAGGTATTGTAAACGCCTAATGCCAGTTGATATTTACCATCTGAATTCACACCATAAAGCATCTCCTCATTTACAAAATAGAACTGCGGATTGGACATCTGGAGAATTTTTGCTACTTCCAGTGCAGTATCCAAATCCAGACTACCGATTGAAACAAAGCCCGAATGATAATGTCTCGTAGAATCAAAGGTCTTATAGCCGGCGCTCTTATTTCCTGTAAGGAATGACATATTCACATCATAAAGTGCCTGATAGAACTGCTTCTCTGCACCAGACATCTTACTATAATAATAGTCGGAGCCATATACTGCCCAGTAAGATGCATCTGCTGCATTATACTGTGCCCTGACTATTGGTAAATCTTCTGCTTCATCCTCATCAAGTTCTCCGACATTGATGGCCTTTGGCTGCTCATAGCCACACTTCTGTGCTTCATCAGCCACCCCATTGTCTGTCTCTTCTGCCCAAACCGCCATATCCGGCATCATGGTTACTGTCATAAATAATGCCAGTACCAAGGCAATTAATCTGTTTCCCACTTTTTTCTTCATAGGTGCCCTCCATAATTTTTTATTTGTTTACACATTTATATAATCTCATGTTACTTGTTTTGATGACTTTTTTCAACACAATGCTTGTTCTAATATCTTTTCATAAAAGGTTCCCGGAAAGTATTCCAGCAAAAATAACGGAACCGAACTTAAAATTGCTATTTCCCCTTTGCTTACAAAATTTTTCTGCTGACTCTGATAAATATCCTGCTGTGACAAATATTGAAACAATTCCTTATAAGATGCAGTTTCATATTTTCCCTGAACAATACAGTTTGCTTTCTTTATTGCCTGCTGGCACAGATACTGCCAGTCTTCATATGTATACTTCCGAAAATCCTGAAACTCTTTCATATCTGAAACTATATTCTTATATTTTCCTGCTTCTTCCAAAGATACGCTGCACCTTCTGTAACAGCAGTCTTCTTTTTTATTATCCCGTATTGCTTCTACCATCGGATAATTGATATACAACTTTCCTAATTCTGTCTCGTTATCAAAGGTCTCTAACATCTCCCCCAGTACAGCAGTTCCATCCGGATCTGTTGCACTCAAATTACAATTATGTCCATCATAGTCGAAAAAGAGATATATCTCCGAGAAATCATCCCGGCTATATCCCTTTAGTTTTTCTGCTGCATCCTTATTATATTCACGAATCAGCTCTATTAAATCTGTTTCGTACTCATCTTTCTGGATTTGTTTCCACAGCATATAAATATTCTGACCTGCAGGAAATCCAACAAAAACAATATTGGCTCTGTTTAAAAAGAAAATCTTCTTCAAATTCTCAATCAATATCCGTTCTGTCTTATTCCCCTCATAGATAACTGCAATACAATTATTTTCCATCAAACGCCCCCGCCTGGTACATCTTTCTCAGATTATGTGCCTTGCGTAACTCCTTCTCCGTTGAATCTGCAAAAGAACGAATCTGTCCATCGACAATCTGCATATAGCAGTCCGGTCTTAACAAATCATTCGTCATAATTGCAGTATTGTGTGTTGTAAATAATGCCTGAGTATGTTCCATTGCCAACAACTCCCGCACTACCTGCTCTGCTAATGTATCATGATAAAATGCATCAAACTCATCAATAAATACAAAGGATGCTTCTTTCATCTGAATCAGCCAATAGTAGAACAATGCCAGTGAACTGGTTCCTCTTGATGCAATCCGAAAGAAGCTTACATCCCTTTTTCCAAACCGGCAGAATAACCGCTTGCTTCCATCAATCTCTTTTGCCACCAATTCATATTTAATTCCCACTGATGCTAGGAATTCCTGAAATTCTTTCACATAGCCTCTCTCAATAATTCCTTCTCCAATATTTTCACTTCCTACTGTAAATCCCTGGTAACTATTCTTTGCCAAAGAACTGAACATCAGCATATGCTCAACAAAATCAATAAAAGTTTCAAACGTATTATTCTCATCATTATCATCTAAAACCGTATTGCGGGCAATATATTTCACAAAGGAAATGTTTTTCTCTGCCAAATCTGTATTAAGATTCTCTGCACCTTTCAGCAGAACTTCTCCCTTATTTGCTCTATAATCAAAAAAGATGACTCTCTTTCCATCTATCTCTACATCTTCTTTCACAAGAAACATTGTTGGGCTTTTTCTGTAACTGTACTCAAGAATATGCTCACCAAACCGAAATTTGTAATAAAATTCCACATATCCTCGATGCTCTAAATTCGCATATGGAGAATAATCTTCACTTGCTTTTTCCTTATCTGTCAAATGAAGAATCAAGTCAAAAATGGCATAACCAAGATTTGTCTTTCCGCTGGCATTCTCACCGTAAATCAAAGCGGTCTTAACAACACCATCCTGGACAGCCTCTTCACTGAATTCATAATTGTTTGTTCTGCTTAAATCTAAAATCAATTCGTCTTTAAAATTTTTAAAATTCTTTACGTGAAATTCTAATAACATAGATTCCTCGCTTTCTCTCATTACATCCATAATAACTTACTTCTCAGTCCTTTTCAATAGCTGCCGTAAAAAAAATACGGCAACTGTCAAATTGTTACTATGATGTAGTTTGTGCATTTCAGAATTTTCTATCCTAACATTTCATCCTTCAAAATCGTATCCTCTGCCACATCCACCTTCAGCGTGCGTCCAATAATTTCTTCCATCCGTTCCGGAGAAATTCCGGTTCCCGGTCTCTTGAAGGTCAGCATTTCTCTTGTGATTACGGTTCCTTTGGCAATATCGCAGGTTGTTACCAGAGAACGTCTTGCATTCTTTCTGGCAGTCTGCTCTGTCTCTAAGCAGCATAAATCACCTTTGCCACGAATGGTATCAATAAATTCAATTCCTGAAAGAATCTTTCTTGCATCATCCGGATCCATAGCATGATAGTGGTCATTTCCCTTTAAGGTCTTGTCCAGGGTAAAATGCTTCTCTATCACTACTGCGCCCAGATTGTACGCTGTTTTGATTACATCTGCGCAGGCATCCGGTTTCGTATGGTCTGAATATCCGATAATCAAATCCTTATACTTTTCTTTCAGGCTTGCTATCTTATTTAAGTTGGCATGCTCATATGGAGTCGGATATTCCAGTACGCAATGCAGGATGCAAAGTGGCTGGTTATTTACCTTACGGACTGTTGCTATCATGCGGTCAATCTCATCCTCATTGGCTGCGCCTACAGAAATAAGCATTGGTTTATTTTTCTTTGCCTGATATTCCACAAATGGAAGGTTGTTCATATCGGATGAAGATACTTTATAGACATCCATCATCTTATCGAGATAATCTGCAGATTCGATGTCAAATGCAGTGGATAAAAATTCAATGCCGATTTCGTCGCTGTAATCCTTCAGCTCCTGATATTCTTTTTTGCCAAACTGGTCAAATTTCTGGAACAACTCATGCTGGGATGTTGTTGTCTCTTCCGTGGTATCCCAGTAAGATGGAGAATCCTTTGCTGCCAGCGTATCAGCTTTATAGGTCTGGAATTTTACTGCATGGATTCCGGCATCCTTGGCTTTCTTGATCATTAACTTCGCAGCTTCCATATTGGAAATGTTCATTTTCTTTGCAATGTCATAATAATTTACACCAATCTCTGCAATCAGTACTGCTTTATGTGTCAGAGCACGTTCGATAATTTTACTCATATTCATTTCTCCTTTACTTCTCTGACTTTTTATATTCTGTCAGTTTCTTTGACAATGTGATACATGGCTTTTCCACGCCCCAATGGAGAATTGCCGCCAGTAAAATACTTGTAACCAATACAATAATCACTTTTTTCGTCCATCCCATTTCCGTAGTATTTAACCGCATTAAGATTGGGAAATGAATGAGGTACAGCGGAAAGCTGATTTCCCCAATCCATTGCAGGACGCGGCTCTTATTAAGCCATGCTTTCCATATTTTTCCTTTTACGATTCCAAGAATAATAAGGCACCACAATCCCCCCATCAGCAGATATTTATTCTGCAGATAAGCAGATGGCTCGATTCCCCACAGTTTCTGCCGGAACCACGGTGTAAGAGAAAATAATATTACTACCAGTGCCAATACAATTACATCTGCTCCTACTCTGTTTTCCTTCCAGTTATTCCAGAAGTCCCAGATAATTGCAAGAAGCATTCCCATTAAAAATACCGGAACATACCACCGCAGCTGCGTGGAATTTTCTGTGTATGTGGTAAACGGAAATACTACTGACAGTGCAATTCCAATTCCTGCGATTATTGCAAACAGCCATTTTTTATTCCTTATCATCTGCTGCAACAGCCAGAACAGCGGTGCAATCAGGAAAAATTTCATAATAACCGGCATATACCAGAAATGTCCGAATCCATCTACCAGCAACAAATGCCGCAGCAGTTCCTTTCCATCCGGAATAAATCCCAGTCCCATGGAAATCAGCAGAACTGCCAGATATGGTATCATAATCCGGATGATTTTCTTGCCATAATAGCCCATAAGATTCCGCCCCTTCAAAGCCTGCTGCCTCTGGCAGAGCGGATACAGAAACCAGAATCCACTGAAAATCATAAACAGCCAGACACCTATTTTGCCGCAGCCGTTAAAATACATTCCATAATTTGTCGAGCTTGCGCCAAGATGTGCTGCCAGTACGAAGAGGCAGCCTATTCCACGCAGGCTCGAAAGCCATGCTATGTTCTTCTGCATATTTGTTCTCCAATTAGTCTCACTTTGGTCTCAATGGTCTCATTTTTAGTCTCAATGGTCTCACTCTTGCTACCAAAATCTATTCTTCGTCCTCCAAAATTAATCCGATTACCCTCTTAATACCGGATTTCAAGTCATGACGCATCATCAGGCTTTGCATTTCCTTTCGAATCTGCGGTGTCTCAACCAGCCAGCGGAAGGTTGTCTCAATGGTTTCATCTGCCACATTGATTCCAAGTCCAAGATTTAAGAAGCCGTTGTTCATCTGTGCAAAGGTGTGCTTCATCTCACGCTCATTCTGAGCCATAACCACTGCAGGTACGCCCATGGTGGCAAGCTCATAGACGGTTCTGCCCTGAGAAGTAAATGCCAGGTCTGCCTTGGCAAAAAGGTCGCTGATGTGTTTTAAATTCTGCTCTACATAGATGCCTGCTGTCTCATCCGTCTCAATCTGATTTGCTTTCTGGTCATACCCTACGCCCAGTGCAAAATGGAATTTAATCTCAGGATAATCCTTATGAATCCGCTTTGCCATCTCATAGATTCTCTTGGTAAAGTTCGAAGGGTCTGTTCCACCGAAGATAACCACTATATTCTGCACCTGTTCATGAAATACGGATGGTGTGGCACAGAAAAATTCATCCCGAAGACATACATAATTGGATCCCCAGTAATAATTATCTCCTCTGGTATGATCTTCATACAGAGCATTAATCACTACATCTGCATAATCGGCTCCCTCGCCGAGATCTTCTATGGTTACGACACGTTTCACATATTTCTTTAATTCTTTGATGTAATCTGCTTCTGTATTAAGGCAGTCATTTACTACTACGTCCGGCTTCCATTCCTGCACGAATTCCATGAATTCTTCGTCACTCTTAATGGTATGTACCGGCATATTTGCTTCCTGCAGTTTCTTCAGTCCCGGTTCATGCTGCTCTTTTGTCACAAAGAGAATCTCCTGTCCGGTCAGATTATATGCCAGTGTCAGGCAGTGATAAATGTGTCCCATTCCAAGCTCTTTGTATCCATCTGCCCGAAGAATAATCCGTTTCTTTTTCAGTTCATACTCACACAATACCCAGTCGGAAGCAGCATCAATATCTACTGCCTCACGCTCCGGCATCTCATAGACAGAAACCTTCTTTCCAATGCGGCTGTTTACCTCCATACATTCTCTTCTTGTAATCAGAAATGCACCTGTCTCAAGATAGTTCGGCGGTAACTGCTGACGGTTCAGACGTTTCCCATAATTCGGTACATAACAGCCATCTTTCTTCGTCCAGGATAAATGCGGCTTATTTACCACACTGATATAAGTATCATCGGAAGAAACCAAAAAGCTTTCCAAAGCCTTATCCAAGGTATCAGAAGAAAGTAACGGTGATGTTACCTGTAAGGTAATTACCACATCATACTGAATCCCTTTCTTCTTTTCCATAGTGCAGACTGCATCATAGATAACCGGGTCTAATGTCACGGCATCCTTTGCCAGTTCACTGTCTCTGGTCATGGTCTCTACGCCATAAGAAGAAGCTATTTTCAAAATCTCTTCATCATCAGATGAAACTACAACATCATCAATACTTGAACAATTCTTTGCATTATGAATTGCATAATAAATAAGTGGTTTTCCATTCATCAAACGGACATTTTTCCGTGGTATTCCTTTTGAGCCGCCACGAGCCGGTATTACTGCCAAGACCATTATCTTATCCTCTCTGTTGTTATTGTTATACTTCTGATTATTGTTCAATCGCTGGGATTAAATAATCACTTCCTATTATAATATTTGGGTCTTCCTGTTCAAATGTCCCATATATATGAAAATTAATCCTTTCATTTTCCTTATATTTTTTCAACTTTACATTAACTTGAAACTGTCCATCTCCATGATCCACAAAATTATACCATATTGGCTCCTCATTACCTTTCCAGACTGCCACAGATAGGTCATGATACCCTTCCGTTACATTTGAGACTGTTACTTCTGCCATGTGTGTTTTCTGCTTATAGTCTATATTCAATTGAGCATCACATTCTTTCTTCGAATATTTTCCTCCCATATCTTGATAATTTTCCGCTAAACTTTCATCGTTAAAGCAAACAATAAATTGATTGTCTTCTAACACAACATATTTATGTATAATATATTTTTCTGGAATAGCGGCATCAAATATAATCACTCCACTTTCCGTTATATTATCGCAGGTTGTTGAATTAAATGTTATATCTCCATCTTTTAACATCTTTATCATATGAGAATCTTCTCCCACATAAAACATGTCAACATCCACTTTTTCATTGATATCATAGCAAGTATTAATTACTTCATCATATTCTTTCATTGGTGTTATATATTTATAATCAAACAACACCTGACAACATATTATCAATATAATGCATAAAATAATTAAATAACATTCCTTCTTTTTAAATATCTTTCCCAAAAGAATCCCGATGCCAACATTTATGAAAGGGATAATATAATAACCATTTACAACCAAAAAAGCAACCGCACAAATCGCCAAAACTGTAGCAATTATCCAACTCCATTTCTTATTCTTTATAAACTTGAAACAGCAATACCAAATTGCAAACGCTGAACAATATATAAGAGACATTTTCAAGCTATAATTTTTACAATTAATATATGGCAAGCAAACCGTAATTACTGCTATAAACAGATTGACCGTTCTGCCTAGGTCACTACATACCTTGTCATACAAAAAATACACAATTACAATTTGTAGTATCATCATCAATGATAATATAAATATTCTCGAAATATCTTTATTAATGACAAAAGAATTATACGTATGTAATCCCAATAATAACCCAATAAGTATTACTCCAACATATGTCATCCTCTTCTGCCAAAGTGTTTCCTTATTAAAATTCACACTATTATAATTTGTCATTCTTTCAATTGCAGGTAATTTTGCCATCCATGTAAATATCTTGTCTGAATATATATACATCAATACTGATATTACCGTCAAAATATCTACTGCCAGCGAGCCATTCAGCATTTTTGCGCCATGTCTATATTCGCAATCATACATTATATCAATAACGCTAATGATTTCCATGCCAAAACATGCCACCATAAATGTAAACGAAAAATCAAATTTTCTTCTTTTTTCATTGGATATATAAAGCCAAAATAACAATGAAACAACAAATAATATTGTCAATATTTTTACATTACATACGCAGGCTGTTATCGTCCATATACATCCTCTTATTATTTTATTTTCTGCATAATTTATTTTATATGTATCAAATGCATACATTACATAATCCACAATTACAATAGCTGACATTAGATACATTAACAGGTCCAATGAAACACATATATATATATTTCTATATACTAATGAACTGACAAAGTATACTGATACAAGAACAGACAATATTTTTATAATATAGTCTGCACTATTCACAACTTTTTCCCTCATATCATATTTCCTTCCTTACAAACTTACTTTTTTATTTCGTACTTGAACCCTTTTTTATAACGAACATAACTATCCAAAAAAATGTTCCTCCAACATCAAGCACCAACAATGGTATACTGGCAAATGCAGTTCTTGAATCATATAGGTTTCTGTCTCTGGAACTTTTACTACCACATCCGAAACACTTGCAAGTTCTCCACCTTTTGCCCCCGTAAGTCCAACAATCTTAATTCCCAATGCTCTTGCAACAACAGTTGCACTTATAATATTTTTACTATTCCCTGATGTAGAAATTCCAAGAAAAACATCCCCTTCTCTTCCATATCCGAATAATTGCTGTGCAAATACACCAAGTCCATCCACATCATTAATATACGCAGTAGTAAGTGCTTCATGTGCAACAAGTGGAATAGCCATCAGACCACATTCCAGATTTTCAGCTAAAGATGGTCCTCTCTCTGAATCCACCTCACAAAGTTTCTTGGCAAATTCTGCTGATACTTTTCGCGGAGTTTTAAAACGTTTCATAAGCTCTCCCGCAATATGTTCTGAATCAGCAGCCGAGCCACCATTGCCTGCAATCAAAAGCTTATGGTTATTTTCATAAGCCTCCTCCATAACTAAATAACCATCTATTATATCCTGCCTGCACAACTCTAAAACAGGATATCGCTGTATTAACAAATCAATATGTTTCCCTAATTTTTTTTCTAAATGTCTCATATTTCTCCTTCATAAAATTCTAATTAAGAATTTTCGTAATTACCTCAAGCAAAGATTCACCTGTTATATCAGCTTCTATCAGCTTATTTTCACGTTTTATATATCCAGTCTTACACCTAGCATTTTTTCCAGCCAATACATCATTTTCTCCATCACCAATCATCCATGATTTTGACAAATCAACATTAAAATCAGTTGCTGCCTTCCACAACATCCCAGGTTTTGGTTTTCTGCAATCACATTCAAACTTCAACTCTGGTATTTCACCATCATATCCCTTGTCTGGATGATGTGGGCAATAGTAAATTGCATCTATATATGCACCTTTCTCTCCTAAAAGTGTTTCCATCTTATTATGAATCTCTTCCAGTTCTCCATAAGACACTTCGCCTCGTGCAATTACCGGTTGATTAGTCACTACAATAGCCAGATAACCTGATGCATTAATTTTTTTGATTGCTTCTATCACGCCTGGTAACAATTCAAATTCATCAATATTTCTCAAAAATCCTACATATTTATTTATCGTACCATCCCGATCCAAAAAAATAGCCTTCTGCTTATTTGACAAATTTTTTGCCTGAACAATTCCTTTTTCATAATCTTTGCATACACCATAATACCTTTCTGGTGTCCCCATATCTTTTACATATTCCGGGCTATCGTATACATACATCTTTCCTGTTCCAGATAATGGTTTCAAAATCTGACGATCAAGGTCAACTTTTCCAATGGGTACGATTGCCATCTTATCACTATGCACTCCTGCATCTGAGGCAACCATCTTCTCATCATCTGCCAGTAATTTCAAATATTCATCTATAGCCCTATTCGCAATAACATGTAAGCCCGCATTCACTCTATTCTGATACCACCTAGGTCTCTTATCCTCTTTTGCCAACCATTTGTCCACCTGTTCGTTGCGATTAACAATAATAAGTCCACTATCATAAGGATGTGCATTCGGATGAGTAAATAAAGTCACTTCAGCCTTCTTTTCTCTGTGAAATGTTACCATTCTATTAAAATCAACGTCAAATATAGCATCTGCATTTAATAGTAAAAACGAATCATCTCCAGATTCTTCTATTTCCTGTCTCAACCGGAATAATGCCCCAGCATTGCCCAGCGGCTCTTTTTCAAAGTAATAACTAATATACACTCCCAGCTGACTTCCATCCTTGAAGTAATCCATAATTACTTCTCCCATATGACTCACAGTAAGGATAATATCTGTAAATCCCTGATTTCTAAGACAGACTATTTCTCTCTCCAATACCGGCACTCCACATATTGGAATCATTGGTTTTGGTATATCTTGGGCAATAGCTGAAATACGAGTTCCTCTACCACCTGCCATTATGATTGCTAACATTTATTCTTTTCTCCTAATAAATATTTCCACTTGGTATAACAATAGTATTACCTTCGTTAGCATAAATCACTTGTCCATTAATGCATGAACTTAAAGGTGCTACTAAAAACAATGCTAACTCCGCAATTTCTTCACATGTAATTAATCTTCCACCTAATGCAGGAAATGATAATTCGTCACCTGTTGTCCTTCCCGCAATCTTTGTAGCAACTCCACCTGGGGCAATTGCATTCGAACGAATTCCATATTTCCCTAATTCTACTGCAAGCCCCTCTGTATATTGCATAATTATATTTTTCGAAAAACCATATGGATTTGTGCCTGCTACTTTTCCTGTCTCAGACGAAATATTTAATATAACTCCTTTGATTTTTTCTTCTATAAAATAATTAGCCACTCTGTTTGTAGCGAAATATGGTCCTCTGATATTGGTCGACATTATCTCATCCCAATCCCGTAACCTGCATGAACTGTAATTAACATCCCTATATATTCCGGCATTATTAATCCAAATATCAACTTGTCCCAATTCATTAAGTACTTGTTTGAATTTTTCTTCTATAACTGTACAATCGGATATATCCCAATTCAAAACGCTGACTTTATCTCTATCCACTGCATCTGCAAAGTTATGTAATTTTACCTCATCTCTCCCTGTTATCAAAACTCTTGCCCCTTGACTAATACACTTGCGGGCAATAGCTGCTCCAATCCCTTCAGAACCACCAGTAATAACCACACATTTATCTCTTAGCAAATTTCCACTTTGAGTTGTTGAAATATCTACATAAACCTTTTTACCAAACATTTTTTTTAAAGTACGGCTAATTTTATTCATGGCTGGTCTCCTTCCCAATATCCATTTTTATATAAATCATTCTCTAATTTTTCCATAAAAACTCGTCTTCCAGTCTCAGATAACCAATCAACTCCATTCCAAAACAAATTATTATCATCTTGAAATGTATCATCCAGTCTATAATCTAAATGTAAAACATTATTTTTTTCTGCTATATCCTGAAAATTCGAATAGTAAAAATTTTGTAAAAATTTTTCAGAAAACATTTCGTTCATCTGCCGTGCCATAGGGCCAGTCACAAAAACAAGTTTCCATCCCTGTGCTTTACATTTATCCACCAATCTTTCTAATAACTTTCGATTATATTCAAAGCATGGTATTAAATGAGTTGTATCTGCATCTGTCAAATTCTCTAATTGAAACTGTTTCTTCCAGACATCACAATGTTCCTGTGCTATTTTTTTCAATCTTTCTTCAGATACAACACATTTTTGATATGACCATTCTGAGTCAATTTTTCTATTTACAATACTATATATTGCTTTTTTCCCTGCATACAAAATTGGATATTTTACCGCAATTATATACTTGAGAAGCGAATATTTTTCTATTCTATCTTTGGGCAGTTCATAATAATACTTTGCAATTTGATTCAATGATGTATAATTTTTTAAAGCAAATAAACCAATAGGAAAAAAAGCAACCACAATTGTATCTCGTGGAATATGCTTCGAATAATTTTCCAGTAACTGAATATCATAATATAAAGATTGTGGTGCACGGGCCAGACTAACTCCCTCATTTTTAAAGTACTGAAATGCAAATCTGGCATGTACACTTCCCAAATTAACCATTTTGATTTTGTCGGACCAATATATTTTTCTCACAGGACGATTCTCAAATTCAACTAAATTTTGATAATAAAACGAATTCTTATATCTATAATTCAATAAAATGAATACCATTATTATCAAACATAATATTCCTAAAACTATCATTTATTTACTTCCTTCATCTATATGGATTTTAATGCCTTTTTTTCCTCATCAGAACTTACCATATAAGCAAGTGCTATATATAACACTGTATAAATTATTCCCCATATAATCATTTCAAACTTATTTGTAATACCAATTCTATTAGAAATAACATATAATACTATGCTCATACATACCATTGAAGCAACAATTGGCACAATATTTTGGAAATATCTTTTTACATCCAAGCCAATCGTTTTCTTGAGATATGGGACTATAAACACACACATTCCTATAACATACGCTGCTGTTGTAGAATAGGCTGCACCTTTTATTCCTAATGGTTTAACTAATACATATGTTGCCACAACATTAGCCAAAAATATCACAAACTCACACACCAAAAAATATGTCTGTTTATTTATAGCTCTTAAAATCAAGTGTCCGCTTCCCATTAATGAGCTAAATAATGTTCCTACCATCACTATCATGCTAGTAGTCCATGCCAATTCATACCTAGAATCAAGCCAGATATCTGTTACAAAAAACTTCCCTACCACTAAATATCCACCCAGTATATAGAACGCAATAAATGCTTGTAACCGGCTTATCTTTATCATCACTTCTGTAGATTTTTCTTTCGGGTTGTTCTCACTAAATTTCATAACTATCTTTGGAAATATCATTGTACTAATAATTTGTGTCATACTGTTAAAAGCTGCTGAAATAATGGCTCCTGATGAAAAAATAGAAACCATTGATGCATTTAAGCGCATACCAATTATTATCGAATCGGTATTCCATATCAGCTGTTCAATAATAAGATTTAAAAAAAACAATAGTGAATATGAAAAGAATTTTTTAGGAGAAATAGGCATATTTTTATTTATATTGCAAAAGCCAATTTTCATTTTCCCTTTACAAATCGCATATAAAAAGTTTGCACCAAATGTAAATATTGATACATACAAATCTATATACGCTATAAGTGTAGCCGACTTTCCTTTGTTTATCAGCGAAAATATCAATGCTACCCTCAACAGATATTTCAACAAATCCACTGTTTTTACATATGCATATTTCTCATATACAAACAGATAAGACATATATATATCTGTTAGAATTGAAAAAACAGCACTAATTAACAATATAATAAAAATATTTCTAGCGAGCTGCAAATCTCTCGTTGATAAGCTGCTGGAAAAAAAATTAGGGATAAAACGGAATATCAGACATCCAACTAAAACAGCAAATAATCCCGCCACAAAATTCAATGCTGTTGAAAATGAAACTAATGCTTTTGCTGCATCTCCTTTATCTTCACCCTTCGCTCTCAATTCTGACAAAAAACGTATCAATGTGTTTCCTACGCCAAAATTTAAAATAATCAAATATGCCGCTAACGACACTATAATTTTATATATTCCATAATCATTATCGCCAAACATTTTTATCAAATAAGGCGTTACAACAACTGTACTGATCATTTGCACAAAAACTGTAGCATAGTTAATGACTGTTCCATATACTATCTGTTTATTCTTCATTTTTTCCACAACCTTTATAGCCATTAATTTTATTTGCCAATACCGTTGGTAAGTAATATTTTACCTTTTTCTTCCATGACAAGGTTTTCTGAATTGCTCTTTTTAATCCTTCTTTCTTATACGTAATCAAGAAGATTTTATCTGCTTCATCTCTTACCCTTGGTTCAGTCAAACGCTTATTGTATTTTTCAACCTTTGAATATTCTACTTTTTCTAGATAAACCTGCTCTTTAACAAGTTTTAGCAATGCCTTCCCCTTAGCTGTATTTATGCATAATATTGATGTTCCTTTAGCATTATAGTATGGTTCTTGTGGTGATACGCCATGATAATCTCCTAACGTAATGTCCGAAAATCTATTTTTTCCTCGTACATAACAAGAAAAACAAGATTCTCTTTGCATATAATGGACTGCTATCCCCAAATCAGTTTCATAAAATGCCCTGACATATCTCTTCTTATTATCAAATCTAATATCGCTCCATTGTGGTATCCAATTTATCCCCGCCGGCAATCTTAAATTAATAGATTTTACAGAAGACTTGTATTTTTTTTCTAAATTTTCTATATAGTTTTCTAGAACTGAAGGTGCTGTTGGTCCCTGACACACAAGATCAATCTTATACAAAATGTCATATTCTTTTCCCAAAAATGTTGATAAAGCTGCAACTTCACAAGGACAACCCACAAATAATACAGGAGTCTCTCTTTCTAAACATTCTTTTATTCTTTTATATATCAGGTTCTTCCTGCTTTGCACATACTTCGAGCGTTGCATCCTTTCTAGAAGTTCTTCTCCTCCCAATTCATGATGAACTCCCTTAAAATCTTCATCCCAAATAACGGCACATACCTTTCCATTGGGATACATTTTCATGAATTCATCTGCAAAAATTCTAAATAACCCACCTGAAGAACTACTATATACTATCTGTTTCTTTTTTGAATATCCTGCATAAGTTTCAATTTCATCTATGTTATTCTCCTGCTTATCTTTTGCCCTATGGCATACACTAGTACATTTTCCACATGCAATACATTTCTTATAATTTGTATATGGATAGAAAAAACCACTTTCATCTTTTCGCATCTCCATAGCTCCAACAGGGCATATATTCGCACATGCTTCACATCCAGTGCATTCTATTTTTTTTATATAATTAAAAGTAAATGCTTCTTCCAAAATACACCTTCCTTATGATTATGCTTAATTAAAATGCCAATGCGGTTTTCCTGACAAAACATATGTCAAATTTCTTGTCCTATCAGATATTTTTTTTGCCGGTACTCCTCCGTATATGCCATATGGTTCACAGTTTTTACAGACTAATGCCTTTGCTGCTATTACAGCTCCTTCTCCTATTTTTACCCCTGGCAATATGGTAGAATCCGAACACACCCACGCCCGTTCACCAATTACAACTTCACCTCTATGTTCAGGTGTAACTGCAAAGCTTGGGCTATTGACATCATGCTCTTGCGTCCAAATATGTACATTCATGCCTAAAACAACATTGTCTTCTATTATAATTCCTGATCTTCCATCAATTATGCAGTTGCCCGCAATGATGCAATTTCCCATGTGCACATTCCACGGAGAACGAATCTCACATCCTGCACTTATAACAGTTTTTTTGTCTATATCCATGCAAAAAACTCTTTTATATAATATCTTTCTAATTCTATTACTCGGATATTTACTCATGCGCATCTGACAATACCGCATCCATCCATAAAAATAATGATCCGCATTTTTATAAAAAGTTTTTAATGCATTCACAAGTTTTCTTTCTTTCAAAGAAGACTTGCTATTTTTTATTTCTTCTGTTTTTTGATTAGAATTTTTAGTTTTTTGTTTTACCATGCCATCTATTTTTCGTTCTATTCTGCAATAAACCGATAAAAACAAAATGTTTAATAGATATATTAACAAAACAGCTATTATTATCTTTAATATTATATTCATATATTTTCCAATGCCTCACTTAAATACTTTTCAGATTCAATTTTTCTTTTTTTTATGTTTTCATTTATTATTGAATAATCAAGAGTCTCAGTGTGTAAATATCTATCAATACTACCTTTTTTATAATAACTCATTTGTATTCCTAAAAATTCCAGTAATCCATTATTCTTATTTAATTTGTCTTCTCTCGATATTAAAACAACTTTCTTTTTATTTTTCAAAGCAAAAACTAAGCCATGGTACGAATCCGTAATAACAACTTCACAATTACGAAAACACGTTATCCACTCTTGCTCGGTTGCTGCTGGCAAATTAATATTTGCCCATCTATATTCTCTTGCAAGAGAAACAATTTCATATTCATGTTTATTTGCATAATCAATTATTTCGTCTGCATAATCAGCGATTGAATCAAATGAATATAATACAATACTTTTTTCCCCTAGCTTTGTTTTACATGTAATTTCATTAAATTCCCATAAAAATGTAGGATCCAATACAACCGTAACTTCTTGATGTTCATTATTTTCAATAAATTTTTTTGTAACTACATCTCTAGCGGAATAATTTTTAAATTTTTGAAACCACATTATCTGTTCATCTGATAACACATAATCAACTGATAAAGCTCCTGTACTTGGAGCATAATAAATCAATGCAGTTTTATCTATATCTTTTCCTATATATATGTCATCATAAAAAGGATGTTTGCAATTTAAAATCTCATCGCTTCCTGCTATCACTAAATCTAAATCCAAACCATCTACTTCTTTTCCGTCTTTCACCTCTATTTGATTAGGAATATTTTTTATCCAATTATTAAATGCTTTCATTCTTTTTATTGATTGCATAATATGCTTTGGATGCCTCTGCCAATTTGGTTCTACCCTCAATGCAATTTTTATATTTTTTACAAAATAATATTTGGGTTTAAACATTAATACTGTAATATTGTGTCCTTTTTCCTTCAAATAATTTGTCATCGCATACAGTTGTGCCTGTGCACCATAATTCAATCCACCTGCATATGTTAAAATTCCTATATTCATTTATCCTTCCTCTATCTGTGCTATTATCATATTTATATCTTTATATACCTTATATGTATCTGTATAAAGATATTCATTTGTATCTAATTTAACGCAATATAACTTTTTATCCAAAAAAGTAGTTAAATCTTCGTTAGAAAATACTATTTTTACTTCATTATCATCCTCATAGTTCTCTTCATATCGCTTAACTTGTATTTCCGGAATAATTAATTGTATATAGTATTCTAATTTATATACTTTATTTGAATGTACATAAATCTTGCCGAAATTATCCAAATATGTTCTTAATGTTTCATTTTCGCTATATGCCACAAATTTGTCAGTATATTCTTGTGTTGTTTCAGAAATATTTCCCCTGAAAAATATACACTGATACAGCTGTTGATAAAAAAGCATGCTGACTATTAATGTAAAATAAATATAAATACTGTTCGATTTTTTACAAACCATTATCAAAATAATACTTATCAGCAAGCTTATCTTAAATGCTAAAGAATAAGAAATCACTTTGCCCATTGAAAATGCTTCAAACAATTTTCCAACATCAAATTCTTCTATTCCATTTATATCAAAAGTTCTTAAAAATACCCCTCTAAATAATAAATATAAAATTAATGCAAGCAATATAGCTTTTGTAAGTAATTTTTTTGTGTCATCTTCTTTCATGTATACATATAATGATATAACCATTGGCGGTAAAAAATTAATATAATACCTTAAATAGAAAAAAAATCTTCCATCATTGTAAACATCACCTTGCATTAAATTTATTCCATGCCAGCAATTTATAACTCCCATTGCCAAAATACTAACGCCCAGCCCGATCATGCAAAACATACTAACAACATTCGCCATTTCCTCTGTGTTTTTTCTTTTTCTTTTTTTCAAGAAAAAGAAAAAACACACAATCGAAGCTGCAAAACCAAAACCAGTAAAAATTAAGATTGCATATGCATTAGTAGCGGATACGGTTAATATTCCTTTTAAAGTATCTCGTATTCCAAACGTTTTAATCGTCAGAATAAAATTTTTTACTAATCCCGCATTACCACTCTGACCGATTGCTGCCGAAGCCAATTCATTAAGAGCTTGTTCATTTCTATACAGTTGCATTCCAACATATCGGTTAATTTTCCATGCAATAAGCAGAAAAGCACTACCAATAATAATTGCTCGATAATCAAGAAAACTTTTCTTCTTTTTTAAAGACAAAAAAAATACAACCACCAAGATTGAAGGTAAATAAATCAATGTCCTTGCATGGCAGATACAACAATATGAAAATACGCCTATCAATATAAGAGAATATTTTAAATTGCTTCCATATTTATAAATTTTTAGGATAAAATAAATAAATAACCATGTGCTAAGTGTTAATATGGCCTCGTTACAGAAAATATCAGCAGTAGCATTTGAAAAAAAAGAACCCGCTAATGAAACCACAGCTATTTCAAGTTCATTATCATATTCAAAAATTTTTTTCAAGATTAACCAACAAACGACCGACTGTAACGCCAGTATGAAAGCCAATACAGTTCTTGCAAGATTATATATAATTTTCCCATTTGTTATAAAATAAAATAATGGTGCTAAATACCAGGCGCTGCCGCATCCATATTTTGTGCCAAATTTTGTAACTAAATAGCTCCAGTCATATCCTGCCAGTTTTGCGGCTGATGCTAAAGAAATCACCTCATCTGGTCCTGATGTTGGAGTCTTAACAATAAAAATCGGAATTAAATGTAATAAAAAGCTCAGAATTAATATCATTAAAACTCCACTATATTTTTTTTCTTTAACTTTTAAGCCATTTATTATCTTCATCCTCTCTCCTACAAACCTAAGATTTGTTCTATGAATTTTTTTGCATCATTATCATAATTAAATTTACTAATTATTTTCTGTTTTGCATTGCACCCAATGTAACTTGCATCTTCTCTTTTTTTGCATATTCGATTAATAGTATCTATATAATCTTGAGGTTTTTCACAATGGTAATAGTCAACTTGATCAATCATTGGAATTCCCTCTATACCAATATCATTAGTCAATACTGGAAGTCCCAAACTCATTGCTTCTAATATTTTCACCTTTATTCCAGCTCCCATAACCAATGGTGCCACCAGGCACATAGATTGCGCTAGTTCTTTACCTACATCCTCAACAAATCCTTTGATTATGACCCGGTCACTAGCATATGATAATAGTTTAGCTTTAGGTCCGCTTCCAATAACAACAAATTTAATTTCCTTGTCTTCAATTTCAGGCAAAACATTCTTTATAAACCATACACAGCTTTTCCAATTTTCCTCCCGTGCCATTGCTCCATAAAAAACCACTTCGTTACTACCGTTATTGCATAATTTTCTGTCAGACAAATTTTGATAAAAAACAGACCATATTATGCTCTTTCCCACATATCCATCGCCACAAGATAATTTATAATCTTTTTCATTATTAAAAACAACAAGATTGCATTGATTTAAATACCGTATTTCTAATTTTTTTACTCGTCTAGCTTTGCATGCAAAAAATGCCTTTTGAAACACATTTTTATAGAAATCACGTTTCCGTTGCATTCCCAGATACGAAACATCTTCTTCTATAGCAACAAATTTTGCGTTTGCCCATATTTTTTTTAAAATCGGCAAAAAGAATAATATTTCTGTCCACTGCATTATTATTATATCCGGTTCATAATTTTCGTCCTCCAATTCCCGGAGCATTCTTCGCATTCCTATTCTATAATCAATTGTTGTCAATCCCGCATATTTATTGCAAATTTCCAGTTTCGATATCCATGCCAATCCTCTTTTTAATTCATTAACAATTCCACCTCTAGGTCTGACATACATATTATAATTTATTCCATACAAATCCAAATCTATTTTACCTATCTCATCTGGTTTGCAGAAAGTAGCTAACCTTAAGTTAATGTTTTTTTCTTTTGCCATCTGTTTTAAGTACCAATTTTGTGTTTTACCGCTTGCATGTGATACCGAATCATATGGAACCATTAGCGAAACCCATAAGACTTTTTTCATACTTACACTAACCTCCGTAACTTACTTTCTAACTTTCATATATATATCATACATATATCTTTCAATATATCCCAGGCCAAAACATATCTCAAATATTATTCGTTCAACAATGCCTCCATCCAAATAGTCTTGCAAATATATAAGCATACTTTTATGAAAATTTTTAAACGCCTTTACCTTTCCACCGTAATGTTTTTTTATTGATACCGAATGAAAATGGTCATACCTGCATTTTGGCAGAACAGCCTCTTTATAACCGTTCCGCAGAAGCCGTCTTGCCAAAATATTTTCTTCGCAATAAAGAAATGTTTTTTCATCGAATCCATCAATCTTATCATATGCCTCACGCGAAATTGCAAAAAAAGAACCCTCAACTACACCAACTGTTTCAAAATGATTTTTACTACTTAGCATTTTTCTTTTTATCTTTCTTTTGTCTAAGTTGAACCAAATCAAAAAAATAGATTCTATCAGTCCCCAAAACTTTGGTAAATTCCAAATATTATATCCTTGATTTACTATCGGTGCAACAACCCCTATATCTTTGTGGTTATTAGATAGCTTATCCATTTCTTGCAATACAGGATTCTCAAACCGAACATCTGGGTTTGATATAAAGAACAACTTGGGATTATAATTTTTTTCAGCATATCTGCATCCAAAATTGTTTCCATATGCATATCCACCATTTTTATCAGTCTGTATAACATCTATTTTATCTGATTTCAAACAGGTCAATTTAGACAATGAATAATCTGTCGAGCAGTTATCTACAACAACAATTTTATCAATTGCATTACACATTTTTGCCATTTCTACAAATTCCAACGTTGTCTCAGCATCGTTATAATTCAGTACTATCAAAAAATTCTTCAAGATTATGATCTCCATTAATAATACATATTATCTTGTCAAAAAATTTTCTCCATTGCTTATTCTTTTTCTCCAATAATTTAACAAATCATGCATTGTCTGTTCAAATGGAATTTGAGGTTCCCATCCAGTATGCTCTTTAAATTTTCTACAATCTGGCACCTGTAAATCTGCATCTATCGGTCTTAATCTTTCCGGATCAGTAACAACTTCTATTTTATCCTTCATTGTCGAGTACGAAATCAAAGTATTCAATGTGTCACCAACTTCACATGTATATGATCCACCTATATTGTAATATTCTCCAGCAATAGGATTGACAGTAACTAACATATAGTAAGCCCTTACAGCATCTCTGACATCAGCATACGTCCTAAGTGATTGCAAATTACCTACCATAACTTTTGGTTCTATTAATCCAGCCTCAATCATAGCAATCTGCTTTGCAAATGTGGACTCATGAAATACATCGCCCCTTCGTGGTCCTGTATGTGTAAACATGCGAGTAGTCATAACCGTCATCCCATAAGCCTCTGCATAATATCTTCCCAACAAATCTGTTCCAACTTTTGATATTGCATATGGCGAAGCTGGATGAAATGGACATTCCTCATTAATTCCTGCTTCTGGTTTTTTTTCTTTTGGAATTTTTCCGAACACTTCTGATGATGCACATACATGAATAATCGGCTTATATGAAGGATCTTCTTCCATTGCCAAATGTATTGATTCTAACAGTCTGGCAGTTCCCAGAATATTAGTATTAAGTGTATCAATTGGTGCTGTAAAACTGGTTAATGGATAACTCTGTGCAGCCAAATGGAACACATAGTCAGGCTTTATCCTATTTACTACAGTAATTAATGACACCTGATCATTCAAGTCGGCATATTCAAAAAATACTCTATTTTTCTCATTTACTCTTTCTAACAAATGACTAACATTGTCTAATGGACTTCTCCATCTGCAGACACCATAAACATCCCAATCCGTATTTTCTAATAGAAAATCTGCCAAATGTGAACCTACCATTCCTGTAATTCCTGTTATTAACGCCTTCTTTTTCATTTTTATTCATTCTCCATTTCTCTTTGTATTTTTGTTGTAAAACTTTCTCTTTTTAATATATTCATATCATATAGATATAAACTTTCCATCTGAGTTATACTTGGCCTATTTTGATAAAAACTTTCATCTGGTACAGATATTGTGTATTTTAGCTTACCTTTTTTAATTCTATTGATTTCATCTGCAATTCTCACTCTGCTTATCAGCTCATTTCCAGCAACATTCAACACAAAATCCGTAAATTCCTCCCAGTTATTAATCATCCACTCTACAACTTTGACAACATCAGATACCACAATACAATTTCTGTAAAAAGGATGATAAACATCTGCTATCTCTCCCTTCTCCATACAGGACATACAATACGATACAAATCTATCCTTGCTCGAAGCTACATACGATAATCTAATAGCCTTAAAATAAGCTGATTGTTTAAATTCATCCTCAACCGCTTTTTTCATTCTACCATATGGAGTCTTTGCCATTGTTTCACTTTTTTCATTATAGATGAATCCATCAATATCTCCAAATACTGCATCACTTGAGAAAAATAGTACTCTTATATTTCTTTTTATTGCTTCACTTATAAATTTTGTTGTTCCAATCACATTTATATTCCAGCACATTTCATATTCCTTTGCACACATATCCGGTCCAGAAATTGCTGCTGTAAAAATAAGGTATGATAATCCATCCAATAAATCAAAATTAAATTTTTCGCAATCTTGTAAATCTAAATATATATCAGCTAAATCGCTTTTATCAAATTTTACCACCTTGGCAATATTGCTACAAGTCTCAAAATGTTCAATTAAGAATTGTGCGATATATCCTGTGCTCCCAACTATTCCTATGTTCACTTTTTATCCCTCATAATCTTCTGCTGTATACTGTATAATTCTCGAGCCACCATTTTCAAATTCGAACGGAACATGCAATAAACCACTCATTGCATTAATTAAATTCTGTTTATTTTCTGGCTTAACATAAAAAATCAAAAAACCTCCTCCACCAGCGCCAAGTAGTTTCCCTCCTAATGCACCTGCTTCGATTCCTTTCTTATATAATGCATCAATGCTTTCTGTACTAACCTTTTCCCCGGTAGTTCTTTTGAGTTTCCATGTGTAATCAAGCAGTCTGCCAAATTCATCTAAATCGCTATTCTTTTCCACCAAAATCTTTTCAGCTTCATCTACTAAAGAATACATTTCTTTTAACTTTTTTATTTTATTTTCATTCGACTCTCCTGCATTATTCGCTTTTTGTATATCAGATGAAAATCTCGTAAATCCAGTAAAAAACATAACTAAATTATAATTCAACATACTTTTTCGCTCTGGTGAAATAATAACCGGACTTACTTTATATCCATCCTCATTAAAATCTATTCTATTAAAGCCTCCAAATGCTGCCGCTATCTGATCCTGCCAGCCGCCAGCTTCCGCACATAATTCTCTTTCTAAGTAAATTGCTTCATCTGCCAATTTTTTCTTATCTACATATTTTCCTTTTAATGCATAAAAGGCATTTAACATTCCCACCGCAAATGAACTACTTGTACCCAGTCCTGACTGTGCTGGTAAATCAGCTTCATATGTCAATCGTAATTCATGCATATCCAACATTTTCATTGCATTTCTAATTGCAGGATGTTGAATTTCATCATATGTATTTACATATTCCATTCTAGAATATGTTAAATGGGTTTTATAATCAAAAAATCTCGGCAGATGTCTAACAGTAACGTAACAATATTTATCGAATGTTGTTGACAAAACTGCCCCTCCATACTTTCTAAAATAATTTTCCATATCCGTTCCCCCGCCAAAAAATGACATTCTAAACGGAGTTTGTGATATAACCATTAATTGCCTCCTTCTACGATTTCATCTAATATTTCGTTCATTCTATCCCAGCTAAATTTGTACGCTTCGTTTTCTATTTCCTTTTCAAAATGCCGTTTATCATTGCATTCATAAAATTTAACTATCGCCTGTCCAAGTTCTTCTGCATTAAATGGCGGAACAACATAGCCTGTCTTTCCATCCGCAACAACTTCTGGCAATCCCCCTACATTTGTAACAACTACAGGTTTTAAAAACTCATATGCAATTTGAACAATTCCGCTTTGTGTTGCAGATTCATATGGTAGAATAACCATGTCTGTTGCTGTAAAGTACTTTTCTACATCATCATCCGAGACATATGCATCTTCTATTAATATATAATTCTCTATGTTTAAATCTTTTATTATTTTTAAATAATGATCCTTTTCTCCTCCAAAATCACCTACAATATATAACTTAACATTAGGTATTTTATTTTTTATAATACTCAATGCTTTTAATAAGTACTTCAATCCCTTATATTCTCTAATCAATCCAAAAAATAATAACACAAATTCATTTTGAGCAACATTTAATATTTTTCTTGCATCATCTTTTTCCAGTTGACTCTTATTAAAAACATTATATGTGGGTATTACAGCCTTTTTATAACGTGCATCTTTTTTTACCGAAAGTAAGTCCACTTCATCTAACTTGGAATGAACAATATAATACTTTCCCTTCTTCAGAGTAGCTTGAGTTAGCAGTCTATCCATAGGAAATCTTTCATGTGGAAAAACATTATGACACACAAATAAAATTTCCTTTGTCTTTAATAAGCTACATATTATTTGATAACAAGGTGCAAAATACGGATGCCACCACTGAAAAACCACTAAGTCCGGAGATAACTTATTTATCTTTTTTGCAACATGAACCCAGTTAAAAGGGTTTGCTGTATTTATACAATAGTTCGTACCGTCAACTTTAAATGTATCGCTTTCATAATCCTTTTGTTCTTTTTTATACATAAATTTAGGATATTGCATCTTATATGATAATGCAATCACTTCATGCTTTTTCGCAAAAGTCTTGCACATCATTCCCATGTAGTGTGCTATCCCGCCTTTATAAGGATACACAGGGCCAACCATTACTATTTTCATTTTATTTTTCCTTCCTACATTCTTAAATTAAATACATAATCCTATGCATAAATAAAATTTTCTTTATGATAATGGAGCCTCATCTTTTGCCTCATCAAATGTATTATCCATGCATGCATCAGAAGAATAGTACATTTTTCTTACCTTATATTGTACATCCTGCATTATTTTTCTATTTGCAGATATTACATCAGCAAGCATACCCATTACAAAAGTTTGTACCCCTATAATGATAAGCATAGCACATAAAATCAACGATTGTACATTTCCTCCTCCTACACCGTTCACTAATCTAACAATATATCTGATTCCCAATATAATTCCACCTAAAATAGGAATTGTAGAAAGTGTAGTAAATGCCATCAATGGTTTATACATCATATAAGCTCTGATTATTGTAAGCATGGATTTCTTTATATAACCAAACATACTGCTGAACAGTCTTGACGGTCTCAGTTCAGCATTCGTACGTATCGGCACTGATGTCATGGCAATCTTACCACGCCCAGCCTGTACAATTGTTTCCAGTGTATATGTATATTCATTCACTACATTCATCTTAAGCGCTGCTTCTCTGCTATATGCCCTGAATCCAGATGGTGCATCTGGTATATCTGAATTAGAAGCCTTACGCACAACCCAGCTTCCAAAATGCTGTAATTTCTTTTTAAGCGGCGAAAAATGTTTTGTCTGATCAATAGGTCTTTCCCCTATGACTATATCTGCTTTTTTATCAATAATAGGTCTTACGAGTTTCTCTATATCTTCACCGCAATACTGATTATCCGCATCCGTATTCACTATTATGTCTGCTCCATGTTTCAGGCATTCGTTAAGACCTGCCATAAACCCCTTTGCAAGTCCTTTATTTCTCTTAAAGCTCACAATATAATGCACGCCCCAATTTCTTGCTACTTCAACGGTGTTGTCTTTACTTCCATCATTGATAATCAGATACTCTATTTTATCAATTCCATCAATATGTTTTGGTAAATCATTTAATGCTACCTCAAGTGTCTCTGCTTCATTATAACAGGGAATCTGTATAATCAGTTTCATCTTTTAGTTCCTCACTTTATTTTTTTCTTATAATGTAATAATTTTCATTTTCATATAACACGGTACCTTCCATTGGTTCTGCCCATGCCATTTTATCCACAACATATGTCTTTCCACTTTCTATTTCATCCAGCTCACCTTCCGTGATTCCAGTAACTTTTGCTTCCATAAATTTTATCTGGAAAGCAACTGCACGATAACCATCTGTTGCACACACAGCAAACTCTTCTATTCCATTCTCACTCAAATAATCACACGCTACTTGAAACTGAGTCTCATAAAGCGGCATATTAATGACATTTGGTGTATCCTTATACAATTCCGCTACATGATAATTTGCATTATATCCACTAAATACACACATACCAGTCCATATGCCTATCAAAGCGATTTTTCCCATTTTTTTATAATTATAATATATGACTGCAATAAATATCATAAACGTAATTCCAACAATACTGCTTTGCATTACTGTAAAGCGATTCTGTGTCGAGAAATATGGCAATAACACTGCTGGGATTGCCCAATAATTAAATGCATTACTCTGATATATCCTCGTCATATATTCTACAAAAACAGACAATACAATGCTACCTGAAATAATCGCTATCCAGGTTTTTCTTTCAATGCCTCTACAACATTCTATCATTCCTAGCAGTAAAAAGAAAGCAAATACTGTTTCCCAGTATCTTCCATATATGTAAACATCATATCTCAATGTATCAAGCGGTACCTTTGCTAATGCCAAATCTAAAACTGAAACCATCTCTGTTCCGACCAATGCCAGTCCAACAAATACATAGAAATATTTCAAATCATTCTTTTCTTTTTTTTCTTTAATGTACGTTTTTATTCCACTGCAAATTCCAATCAAAACAATGCCAAATGACCCTATTATTGCATACCAAATTTCTCCCAATATACATTGTATTCCGGAAATCAAAAAATAAAAATTAATTTTGCTTCCAACATTTTGTGCTTGACTTGAATATGTATTATATGTATAAGAACGTCCTTGTTTCTCATGCACATTCAGGTACTGCAATACTCCCTGATTCAGTGCAAGCATAAATGCCAGCGGCAACAGAAGAATCAGCAAGCTCTTCCAATCTTTCTGCCGGATACTTCGTGCCAGCACAACTATTGCATAAGCAATCACAACTGCCAATGAACGGTTATGAATAATATAAGTGTATCCAACTGCCAACCCTGCGCAGATTCCCCACCGTATAGCATATGTTTTTAAATATTTAAGCACAAAATAAATACTTAATAGTACAAAGAAATAAAGCCACATCTCCGATAGCATAACTGCTCCCTGGAAAATATAACTGGTATAAAGTGATACTGCTGTTGCACATAAGAGTAACAGGTACTTATTTACATCCTGCGCCAACATTTTTGCAATACTATAACACAAAAGCAGTACTCCACAGCTTATCAGCACATTGAAAAGCATTGCCACCCGATAGACTGTTATTATATTGCTGCTAAATGCCATCGGAATTGCCAGCAAGGCACTATATCCCCATGAATAAAAAGAACTTGCATTTCTCAATACGCCTGACCAGTTTCTTCCAGTGAACGTTGCCGCATGGGAAAGATACCCATATACATCACCTGAGAACCAGCCAGTAAACTGTGTGCTTGTAAGGAGATGTACAATAAAGCAGAGCAGAACCGCCAGACCAACTGCAACTTTCTCTTTCTTTTTATCTGTCCATTGTATCATCCATTCCATAAATCTATCCCAATCCTTTCTACTCACTTCCTTGTACCTTAACTAATGCTCCCTGATTTAAGAAAGCAGGTTTGCCCACATATTCATAAATATGGTCTGTCAGATTGCCACTCCAACCGGAATGCAGATGTCCCGCCAGAACTGCTACCACCGGACTGTCATCTGCTGTCAGCAGATTTAAAAATTCTTCTGTTTCCGGCGTTAATTCATAGCCACAATCTTCTCCCAACAGAAGTGATTTATTTACTGTTCCAAAATCACCGGCATCATACTGCACAACCAGTTCTCCATACTCATTTTGAAGTGTCTGTCTCAAATCTTCTGCCCCGGCTGTATAAATTGGAACATGACAGATTAAAATAATCGGTTTTCCCTTTTTATATAAGCTTTGAAAGCCCTCTAGAGCTTCTGCTGAAATCTGTGCAAATCCATCTACCTGATAATCCCGGATAGATGCAACATAGAACTCTCCCATATCAAGGCTCTGAAACTCGCAGTTGTTATCTTTAAATACTTTAAGGAATGTTTCATCCGTATCCGCAAAGGTATTCTCCCACGGAATATAGGAATCATGATTTCCGTAGGTATATAAGTATGGCATCGTAAGCTCTGACATTTTTTTCTGAACGGTCTGTATGTTTTCTGTAGAGCCATAATCAATCATATCTCCGCCGGTAAGAAATGCATCGACCTTGCTGTCATTGGCATACTGTATCCAATGCTCTATATTTTCTCCTGATGGAATACCTGCATCATCCCGAAATGCACGGGTTTCGGTATTTCCAAACCAGCCCAGATCATCTCTGTTTTCAAAGATTGCCTGGTCATCCGTCATATAAAGGAAGGTGTAACTTCCCTTTACTCCATCTACGGAAATAGGAACTGTCTCCATTTCCAAGCCATAATCTTCCGGTGCAACACTGTCTGTAAATGCAGTTTCATGCACTTCTTTTCCACATCCACTTAAGCATAATGCACTTATTAAAATAAGAATTACTGCTCGTTTTCTACTCTTCGTATTGCCCATTTCATCTACATCACTTTCTTATCTGCCCTCTAATCTTCCATACTGCACATAATGCTCATAATACCCCTTCCAGTCATTTCCGAATGCCTGCTGCAAATCCGCATACTTATTACGATAAGCAGCTACATCAAAGGTTGCATTTCCTCTTCTTCCCTCTGCCATTCCACAGTTTACAAAATGTGCAAGGACTGCTCTGTCATCATTTCCAAAGGCTGCTCTTATATCCGGATAAAGATTGATATAATAATTATAATCGTATACAGAAGAATAATCTACCCCATTATATACAGTCAACGGATTAACCAGTTCTGTTACGCCACTGGTTACACGTTTTTCCGATTTACCGGCATATAGATAATGCAGATAATACTGTTTTAAATCCATTCCAAAAGCTGCCCTAAGGTCAGAATACGCATTCCGATAAGAATTTATATCAAATGCCTCATTACCCCGCCGTCCTTCGCCCATTCCATAATTTACAAAGTGAGCAAGAACTGCCATATCATCATCTCCAAAGGCTGCCCGGATATCCGGATACTTATTTACATAATAATTATAATCATAGACAGGAGAATAATCCACTCCATTATAAACCGTTACCGCATCAAAGTTGTCAACCGGTCCGGATGCAATTCTGTGTTCACTCTGTCCATAATATACATAGTGAAGATAATATGATTTAAGGTCATTCCCAAAAGCCATTCGAAGATCCTTGTACCGGCGTTTATAAGAATTTACATCAAAATATACAATTCCCTGCCGTCCTTCCTTCATTCCATAATTCAAAAAATGGGAAAGCAGACTGTCGGAACTTCCGCCACAGGCTGCTGCCACATCCGGATTATGTAACATATAATAATCCGGATTGTATACTGCTTCATAGTTCACTCCCTGATACCAGGTGGAATAGGTAGAATAATTCCGCATTCTTGCAATATAATCATTGACAATACTGTTTCCGTAGCCCCATGCAGTTGCCCAGCCGATTCCCGTTGGATTCTCATGTTTGCCAAGCCATTCTACATATGGTGCACTGCCTTTATTTACAAGGCTGTAACGCGGGTCTACGACTTCCTGATTCAATGGTTCTGATGTCGCATATGCTTTTAAATGCTGCACCTGGGCACGGATTCCCATACGAACGGTTGGAAAGCTGTTACCCGGATTGCCATTACCGGTAGCACCAAGTCCTGCAAAGTTAAACTGCTCAATATGGACATCTCCTCTGTAACGGAGAAATCCTGTTTCCTTCATTGCCTGCGCGAATGCCACCTCGGCACGGACGCCCTCGGCATTACATTCTTCCATATACATCATGCAGAATACATAAATATTTGGTGCATCCGTATTGGCGTAAAATGCCGGATAAGCCTGATTTGCCTGATAATAATTAATCATCTGTCCAATGGTAACCGTTGTCGGTCCCATAATACTGTATCCACCGTCATAATATGTATTTATGGTAGAATTGACTCCATTTACTACCTGCGTAGCTTCTGTCGGTTGTGCCATCATGAAACATGCTGCCAACACTAATGTTAATAACCTTTGCACTCTTTTCTTTACTTTTCTCTTCATTGCATCTCCGATTCTTTCTTCAGTTCAAAATTTCCGGATAACAAGCTTAAATTAGGATTGTAATACTCGTCACCTTTTTCTAAAACATCTTTCCATTTTTTCGCCATATAATCTACTTCGCCCTCAAAACGATTACGTTTTTCCAAAGTATCTTCCTTTCCTCTGGAAATAGACTCATGGTGATACAATAACGCTTCTGGATCATATACAATCAAATAGCCCGCTTTTCTTACTTTCAGGCATAAATCGATATCATTAAAAGCCACTGCCAGCTTTTCTTCAAATCCATTCACTTTCTCATAAACTTCTTTTTTCGTGAGCATACATGCTGCCGTTACCGCATTCAGATTCTGCTGGATAATTCCTCTTGCAAAATAACCACAATCATCTGCCGGATGTCTGGATAATGGATGTCCGGCAATTCCACCCATGCCAATAATAACACCTGCATGCTGCACCATATTGTCCGGATAAAGCAATTTTGCTCCTACGATTCCAACTTCTTTACGTTGAACATTTGCAAGCATTTCACTCAACCAGTTTTCCCTGATTACTTCTATATCATTATTCAAAAACAGAAGGTACTCTCCATTCGCATACCTTACTCCAAAATTATTTATTGCAGAATAATTAAACTTGTCCTTCCATATTACAACCCGGATGTTTTCACGCTGCTCTATTGTTTTATAATATTCAAATATTTCATTTGTTGTACTATTATTCTCTACAATAATAATCTCATAGTTTTTGTAATCTGTTTTCTGTATAATCGACTCTATGCAACGCTCCAGTATTTCTTTCTGGTCTTTATTCGGTATAATAATTGATACCTTCTTCTGTTCACGTATTGGATATATCACATGATAAAATCCCAGGTGCTCTGTCATTACAACCTGACAGTCATCCTCTCCCATGCGTTTTAAGTGATCTTCTATTGCTCTTTTTCCAGCTTCATAACAATACATTTTGCTTTCCTGATTTGCTGCTGTTGAGCCCGGATGACAACGCCAATGATACAATACTTTCGGAACATGTTCTACATGCTTGCTTTGTTCTATACAACGCAATATAAAATCATAATCCTGTGAACCGTCATATTCTTTTCGGAAACCACCCACCTGGTCCACAATACTTTTTCCAGCCACAAATAAATGGCAGATATAGTTATTACTCCGAATCAAATCCAAATTATAATCTGATTTGAAATGAGGTTCAAAATAATCCTTTAAATCAAAAGAAACTTTATCTTCATCGGTATAAATGACATCTGTTTCATCTTTATAATGCTCATTCATCCATTTTACGACTTCATAAAGTGCATCTGGTGCCAGTATATCATCATGATCCAGTAATGCTATATAATCTCCCGTTGCGATAGACAACGCCGCATTGGTATTTCCTGCTATTCCGAGATTTTCTGAAAGGCAAAGCATCTTTATCCGCTTATCCTTTTTCTGATAACTTTCAACAACATTTTTAACGGTATCCTCTGTAACGCTGCCATCTCCAATGCACAATTCCCAGTTTTCATAGCTCTGATTTCTTACGGAATCAATCATCTCTTTCAAGAATTTTTCCGGTGTTTTATATGTAGGCACTATAATACTGATACATGGTTCATAATCCAGCTTTTCTGCCCTCTGCTTTTTCAATTTTCTGGCATTCGGGATATATTTTTTTCTCCAGACATTATAAACCTCTTCTGTATCCTGAAACCGCTTTTTTATTCTGTCACAATACTTCTTCCATCCAAAGTTTACCAGATAATGCCAATCATCTATGAACAATTCTTCATCTCTATTCTTTAACATATCGAAAAAATTTTCATATTTTCTGTTTTCTTCCCTGGCCTGATCTACTAATTTATTGCATTCCACAATAAATTTTTCAGAAGTTTTTCCGCCTTTTAAAACAACAGTATAAATGCCTTTATTTTTTTGCGTATTTTTCCACTTTACCTCAAATCCAAATTCTTTTTTACTTTTCTCTAACCCAAAATTTTCATTTACATCAGCCCGATACTTTCTTTTCAACATAAACGTTTCCTGCTGACCATCTTCATTTATAACGCTCAACTCTACTGGTACACTGTCTATTTTCTGCATATCAATAACTGATGTGGTAAATCCCCAGCCATCAATAGATATAATTTCATTATTATATACGGTTTTCTCGATATAATACTTGATTTCAGGCTCTACCTCGAATTCCATATATTCCTTTAAGTTTGCCTCAAACAATATTTGTCCACTTTCATATCCAATACCAATATTGCACTCGTTCTGATTCTCCACCTCAAATTCCACATCTATTACAAAGCCGGAATTTAAGTTAATATTATAGTCTTTATACATTTTTTGGACATCTGCTCTGTCTATATATTTCATATACATTTCAGTTTGCTTATTATTTATATAAACCTGCAAATTTTTGTTTTTGCCACTTTTAAGAAATGCCCAACCTACAATTTGTAAATATGCCCTATTATCATCATTGACATAGCAACAAATTTTATCAATACTATAAATATATTCTTTTTCTTCAATTGCAACATGTTCTCTTATCATTTTTTCTTAACCCTTTTCATTTTATCTGCCATATCACGGATAGGTTTTGTTATTTTCCATGACCTTGAATTTATGATTGCTTCATACATTTCTTTATATTGTTCTATCTGGGAATTTAAATTTTCCTTTTCAAGTTTTAAATTCTCATTGTTTTTTGACAGTTCATTATTTATCTCTATTTGGTTCTTCAATAAAGCTTCTTTGTTCTTTCTTTCTTCTACTTCTAATTGTAATGCAGCTTGTCCCAGTCGATTCTTTTCTCTCTCATTCCTAATGATAAAATCTATATTATGAACGATATCTTTTGAAAAAGCATTTAAATTTATTTTTCTATAAACGATGTTTAAGCATCTATCTTCTTCTCTTGCCTGCAATAAAATCTGCGGATCACTCGTTTCAAAGAAAAAAATCTTATTGGAGAGTTCAACACCATTTGTTTCTATCTTTTCTTTTTCTTCGCCCTGTGCATTATAAATATGTTCTATGCTAATGATACATGGCTCCTCAACCGGATCTAGTCGGAGTTGCTGCATTCCCTCTGGAATTTCTACTTTCACCTTCAAGTTTCCATCTTCTAATTCCTGCACTTTTTTAAAGTAAGAATTTTCTTCTTTAAAATTTCTATCCTTTCCATAGAATACCTGCATAGTTTCTTCAAGTTCAACTGCGGAAAGGATGTGATTTAAATCTACAGTTTTATGGTTCATCATTTTCGGCATATCGCGTAATGGAATATTATCATCCATGATATACTGTTGAAATTTCTTTTCCATTTTTGCAAATTGAATCTGTTCTTGTGTAGTTATTCCAACCATTTCCATCAAAAAATCCTGTTCCATATTTCTTCTATTTTCCAGACGGGCATACCAATAAGCCAATGTACGATATACAACAAATTTTACCGGTATAGGAAATTGAAAGCTCCACTCATAATCAATAACTGTCCAGTTATTATCCTTTACGATAATATTATCAAACAGCATATCAATATCTGTTATTTTTAAAGCATACTGTGTTTCTTCAAAATGCACCATACCAAAAACTTTTTCAAAAGAGGGTGTAATTGTAAATACATCCTTATCTTTTAATCCATATATTTTTTGAGCAAACTCTGATATGATTTGAAAAACTTTGTCCATCTCATTTTTTTCAAAATATGAGTCAATAATTTTATCTAATCCATTCCCCTCTACCATCTCAAAGTTTATTTCATCATACTCTTTTTGGCATCCGGCAACATTAAGGGCTCCTTCAAATTGTCTTTTTAAAGGTGCATAATATGATGCTATATTTTTTATATGTTCTCTTGCGCTCTCCGTTGTCGCTCTTTTTTTTAAAAGCTTCTTATCCCCATTTGCAAAAATCTCTGTACAAATGGCGAATTGATTGGCTCTATCATTAGAATATTTAACAAAAAGAATTTTATCCATTCTCTTTTAGTCTCCTTTTTTTATCCTAAGCAAAAAAGAATTGGAAAACTCCGGGAAAAGTCCGGCACCAATAATTCCATCGAATGCTTTTGTCTCATCAAATAAAAGCAGACGGCTTCTGTCAAAATTTCTTATATTCATACTTAATTCCGCCTTCTTAGGCAGATATTCATCAGAATATATTGCCATCGGAAACTTATAATCCGGATATGGATAATAAAATTTATATTCCAGATTGCTTATTTCCTGTAATATATTCTCTATTTCTTTTTTTGAAAAGTTTCTCATCTTATGGTTATCAAAACCTATATAGTCCTGTATTCCACTAAAATAATCAGAATATAATTCTTCCTGACAACCTGACCAATACTTCATTCCTATACGATTATCACACGCTATTAGTATTTCTCCACCGTCTTTCAGATGATTAAATGCACTTTTTATAAATGTATGATATGGTTTTTCATCAGCAAAATAATCAGGTGCTTTCGCAAATGAGCCGACCATTACAATATAATCATAATCTCTCTCTAACTCATTTTCCATTTTATCATATGTTCCTGTAAACACTCTGAGATTTTCTTTTTTACTATTTCTGCATTCATTTATCTGTCTTTGCAAATCATTGTTTTCAAGACTTGTCACCTGTAATACTTTATCAGCAATACATCCTGTAACAGCCCCGCATTCTGCATCTATTTCTAATACTTTTGCATCTTTCTTAAAAGGATACCATTCCAGAATATTTCTTCGCATAGGCGAAAGATGATATAGAAAAAAGAAGTCCTTCTTTTCAGATATAATTTTCTGAAAATCATCCTCAGTATATTGCTGCACTATTTTGAGCAGTTCTTCCATTTTCTGGTTTTCAGTATTATTTTTTTCTGCCTTTTCTACTATATTCAAATCCTGACCCTACAACTTTCTCTTACTCTTCTATCTTCTCCACTGTCGTAACAGAATTCATATCATAAAAACCTACGGTATTTTTATCTGAAACCACCGTCACATTGCATACATCATATAATCTGTGGTATACCTGGAACTCACCGTCACGATATCCGGTACAACTCATGGACAATAAGTATTCCCCTCCCTGCAGGAACATATCCTGCTCAAAGGTTGCAACATAAGTCTCCCCTTCTTTTGCCAATGGAACGTCCTTCTTCTCATACATGGTATTGGTTCCGGTTATTGCCACACCCTGTATATTTTTAAAGGTATAGGTAAATATCGGATCATGAATATCCTGTTTAAATTTTACTTTGGATTTCAGCCGGAATCGTGTTCCTTTTACAATTGCATTGGTATAATTACCATTCTCATCTATTATGGCAAAGTCTTCAATTTCAGCGGCACCATTGCCATATTCATCCACATCCGGATTCAGATTGTAATGCTTCTTCCACTGTCCTTCGCAGGCAGCCTCTTTGATTTCCTTTTCATCATCTTCTTCCAAGGAGCTCATGTCCATCTGGTGTGCTGCGATTTCCTCCGCCTTATCCTGATTGACCATGATTCGCTTATACATGCTTACCATTTCTTTTGGTGTACCCTCTGCCAGCTTCTTTCCTCTGTTTAAAAGTACAACACGGTCACAGTATTTGCTGATACTGCCCAGATCATGGCTGACAAAAAGAATGGTTTTTCCCATTTTCTTAAAATCTTCAAATTTCTTGTAGCATTTCGCCTGAAAGAATACGTCTCCTACCGACAACGCCTCATCGACAATCAGTATTTCCGGGTCAATATTAATTGCTACCGCAAATGCCAGCCGCACAAACATACCACTGGAATATGTCTTGACCGGCTGATGCACAAAGTCACCGATATCTGCAAAATCAAGAATATCCTGCATCTTTGCATCAATCTCTTCCCTGGAAAAACCAATCATGGTTCCATTAAGGTAGATATTCTCAATTCCGGTATATTCCATATTGAAGCCTGCGCCCAGCTCCAACAGTGCAGAAATTCTTCCATCAATCTCTACATGACCACCGGATGGATTCAAGACTCCGGTAATAATCTTAAGAATCGTAGATTTTCCGGAACCGTTGGTTCCGATTATGCCAACGGTTTCTCCTCTTTTTACATCAAAAGAAACATTATGCAGTGCATAATGTTCCTTATATAATTTCTTTCGTGTCAAGCCTAACGATTCCTTCAGTCTGTCTGAAGGTTTATCATAAAGCTTATATAATTTACTTACATCATCTACTCTAATTGCTACTTCGCTCATATCCTATGCCTTCCTATAATACATCTGCAAAATGAATCTTCAACCGCTTAAATATCATGGTTCCGATACCGAATAATACCGCTGTCAGAAGCCAGAAGTATAAAGTCAGTGGTGCATTTTCCCAGAACCACGCCTTATTAATCAACGCATCCCGGTATCCTGCCACAATATAGTACATCGGATTCAGTTTGAATATGGTAATCAGCACTGGAGATAATTCCATGGTATCAATGTTCCACATAATCGGTGTCATCCACATCCCAACCTGCAGAACAATGTTAATCACCTGTGTTAAATCACGGAAAAAGATTACAATCGCACAGGTTGCATACACGATTCCCAATACCATAATAAACATGGCAAAGGTATAATACACAATCTGCAATGTATATAAATCCGGATAATAGTGATATGCACTATACAGCACCAGCGTAAATACTACGAAGAATACATGTACAAACAGTGCAGATACTACTTTCACAATTGGGAGAATACTTATCTTAAATACAACCTTCTTAACCAGATAGCTGTATTCAATCAGTGCATTGGTTCCACCATTTAATGCATCCTGGAAGAAGAACCAAGGCACCAGACCTGCAACCAGCCAGAGTACAAACGGAACATCAATTCCGGCTCTGGTGTTGATTCCGCCAGCCTTTAATCCCTTTTCAAATACGAACCAGTATACCACTACCGTTACAATCGGCTGTATAAATGCCCAGATAATACCAAGGTAGGAACCTGCAAATTTAGTTTTAAAATCATTCTTTGACAAATTCCAGAGCAGCTTTCTGTTCTGATACACTTCTTTCGGAAGAACAATCAGCTTTTTACCTGCTTTTAATGTAACAATAAGAATGATATCTAATACAACACACGCAAGGATTTTAACCAGAAGATACCGAAGCCACAGGCTGTCCTTTACCAGCTTCGCAATTCCCCAGTTCTCTGTATTCCATACCAGGTAAGGATCCTCTTTTTCTGCTGTCAGGTTAATACCGTCTGAAACATTATTCTGTTTTACTTCCTGCAGACGCACTGTTTCTGAAAAAACATTCTGATCTATTACCGCAGTTTTTCCATTACTTTCAACGGTTATGCCGGAAATAGTTGTCTCGGATGCTCCGCTTCCCAAATCAAAGCGAAGATATGAAGCATCTGCCGGCACGGTATATTCTAACGTTTTCTCTGTTCCAGCTTTTTTATAATTCACTCCGCTGCTTTGTTCTGCCTTGAAATCATCCGGCATTTTCTGTCCGTCTGTCAGATAGAACATCTCCATATAATTTTCTTCATCGGATGTAAGTGTTACCTTTACCGTAACCTTCTTCTCACTTAAAGCCGGTTCATATCTGAAAACCAGGATGTTCGCCAATATACCAAACAGTACCACCAGCAGGCTGGCTGCGAGTCTCTTCTTAGACATATCATTTACTCCTTATGTTACTTCAACTGCCTATCAGTCTTTCCTGCAGTTATTCTTATTCTCTGCATATGCCTTGATGCCATGCCATACTTTATCTTTGTCGGATAAAATCAAGTCTGCCTCTGTCATTCCTTCCGGCATCGGCCATTCTACTCCGATATCCGGGTCATTCCACAGAAGTCCGCCCTCATCGTTTGGATGATAGAAATCAGTAACTTTATAGCAGAATTCTGCATAATCACTTAATACGATAAATCCGTGTGCAAAATCCTTTGGAATGAAGAACTGTTTCTTATTCTCAGCAGACAAAGTAACTCCAAACCATTTTCCAAAGGTTTCAGAACCTTCTCTTAAGTCAACTGCGACGTCAAATACTTCACCGTTTACTACACGCACCAGCTTGTCCTGTGGATAGTTTAACTGGAAATGAAGTCCACGGAGCACACCTTTCTTGGATGCAGACTGGTTGTCCTGTACGAATTCACAGTCAATTCCTGCTTCCTTGAAATCATTATAGTTATAGGTCTCCATGAAATATCCTCTTGCATCTCCGAATACTGCAGGTTCAATTACTTTTAATCCTTTGATTCCATTACAGTCGTTTGTTACTTTGATTTTTCCCATTTTTCTCTTCCTCGCTTTTCTACAATAATACCCAACTCTATTTTATAATCCGTTAGCAACGTCTATCAGATACTGACCATATGCAGTCTTAAGTAATGGCTGCGCCAGCTTCTCTAACTGTGCTTTATCGATGAATCCTCTCTTGTATGCAATCTCTTCGATACAGGAAATATATAATCCCTGACGTTTCTGGAATGCTGCTACGAAGTCTGCTGCATCAAGAAGCATGTCATGGTTTCCGGTATCTAACCATGCAAATCCTCTTCCTAAGGTCTCAACCTGAAGGGTTCCACGGTTCAGATATTCATTATTAACACTTGTAATTTCAATTTCTCCTCTTGCAGATGGTTTTACATTCTTGGCAATCTCTACTACATCATTGTCATAGAAATAGAGTCCCGGAACTGCATAATTGGATTTTGGCTGAGCCGGTTTTTCTTCAATTGACAATGCTTTACCATTCTCATCAAATTCTACTACACCGTATTCTCTTGGATCTTTTACATAATATCCGAAAATGGTTGCTCCCGGCTGGCTCTCTGTACGCTCTGCTGCACTGCGAAGCACTTTAGAGAAGCTCTGTCCATAGAAAATATTATCGCCTAATACCAATGCTACTGCATCATTTCCAATGAATTTCTCACCGATGATAAATGCATCTGCAAGTCCTCTCGGCTGTTCCTGTACTGCATAAGAGAAAGACATTCCAAGCTGGCTTCCATCCCCTAATAACTCCTCAAATACCGGAAGATCTCTTGGTGTAGAGATAACCAGCACCTCACGGATTCCTGCTAACATCAGTGTAGATAATGGATAATAAATCATTGGTTTGTCATATACCGGCATAATCTGTTTCGATACTGCCTTTGTCAATGGATAAAGTCTTGTTCCGGATCCTCCGGCTAAAATAATACCTTTCATGGAATAATCTCCTCCTTAATCATATTGTTTACGTTCTCCAACGCATTCTCTCACTCAATAAATCATTTAATTATAACATATTACATCGTATTTTTCATCTATATTTTCCTTAATAATTTCTGTAGAACCTATAGAAATACTGGCGAAAACGCATAAAAAAAGCGGACAGGTCTTGTATTTTCCTATCCGCTTCTCTTTCTATCTACTTTTCATTTTCTCCATGAAGTCGAAATACATTAACCATCGGAAGAACAATATTCTCTCCTGTATACGACTGTCCCGTAATACTCATAACTAATCCCCTTGCTACAGAATACAGTGCCGCTGTACCATTTATCTGTAATAATTCTCTAAATTCCTTTTCCCATGTTTCCGCTACTTCATTTGATTGAAAACAACCATGAAGTTCCATTCCAAGCTTCATCTTCTTTTCTTCATTTTCAACCTGCATTTCAATATATAATGCCAATATTCCAATATACTCTTTCGCTTTTTCATCATACGAGCATTCTTTAATGTTGTAGCTGACATCTAAGTATTTCTTTGTATCATCCTGTTCATAGAATACAATAAAATCATTTTCAAATTCAATTTTCTTTACCTGAGTTCCAAGCAACTGTATATTTGCAAGTGCCTTTTCTATTTTCATTTTTACACCGCCCTATTCAACTCAACAATATTTCCTTTGTACTTATTTTTCCAGATGTTTCCATTCCATTCACATTTTGATTCTCTTCTTTGAATTTTTCTGTATTGGTCACTTTCCGGAGTCAACGAAATTTCCAGATTCAATTCTAATTTTTCTGCTATCTGTGCCAGTGATTCGATTGTAAAATTATAATCTTCACTTTCCCATTTAGACACCATGCCTTGTGATACATTTAATTTCTTTGCAAACTCTTTCTGTGTCATTCCATATTCAAGTCTCTTTTTTGTAATTGCTATGGCTATCTTAGCCTGTAATTTTGTAGCTATAACATCCGCTAAAGAGAAATCCTGTGCCAGGTCAGCCAAAGCTTCACTTAATTTCATTGGTTTCACACTCATAATCAAACCTCCATTTCCCGTTTTCTTTCCATTGCAATTGGTGCATGTTTCTCATAGCCAGTAACTTCCTTGCCCTCTTTTTCATAAAAGCAATGCAGTATAATTTCGCCATCTTTTCCATATGTATATAACATTCTAATATTATATACATTACTCTCCAAATGCATAGAATATAAACCTCTATAGTTTTTTAATTTTTCAAACTGCGGAAGCTGAATTACATTAATTCCATATTCTTTTAACAATCCCACTTGTTTTGTCAATTGTTTTATAAATTTTTTCTCATTGCCCGTCCCCAGAATCAACTGCTTTATCTCCCCTGCAACTGCAGGATGAATCAGTACATCATCCAGTAACAAGGCCAACTCCTTCATTACTGTTTCTCTGTTCACGCCATCATCCTTTTCCTTTTTATTCATTATATTACTTATAAGTAATATTTGCAATCACAAGATGTATCTTCTCAGGTCCATTTTCTACCATATCTTGTTACTAACCTGCAGAGTCTACCATCAACTGTCTCTTCGAATAATATGATAGCAAAAAGCAGAAAGACTTTTCTCATAGGATAAATCTTTCTGCTTTTTATTATTTCAATTATTAACTTATTTATTACAGCCTATTTGTCTTTATACATATCTGCATAATATTTCTGGTAGTCACCACTGGTTACATTGTTCATCCAGTCTTCATGCTCAAGATACCAAGCGATTGTCTTCTTGATACCATCTTTGAACATGGTCTCCGGCTCCCAGCCAATCTCAGCTTTGATTTTGTCCGGAGCGATTGCATAACGTCTGTCATGTCCTTTACGGTCTTCTACGTAAGTGATTAAATCTTTGCTTACATTTGCTTTTCTTGGATCATCATCCGGAAGAATCTCCTGTAAAGTTTCAATAATGATGTTGATGATTTCGATATTACGCTTCTCATTGTGTCCACCGATGTTATAAGTCTGTCCAAGACGTCCCTGCTCCTGAACCATATCGATTCCCTTTGCATGGTCATCTACATATAACCAGTCACGGATGTTCATTCCATCACCATATACCGGAAGTTTCTTTCCGTGTAAAGCATTGTTGATGATTAACGGAATCAGTTTCTCCGGGAACTGGTAAGGTCCGTAGTTATTGGATGTATTGGTAATATTTGCCGGGAAATGATAAGTATCAATATAAGATTTTACTAACATATCAGAAGATGCCTTACTTGCAGAGTATGGGCTGTGTGGCTGATATGGTGTTGTCTCATAGAAGAAGCTCTTCCCATCATCCGGAAGGGAACCATATACTTCGTCCGTGGATACGTGAAGGAATTTCTTACCTTCCTTGAAGCTTCCATCCGGAAGTTCCCATGCTTCTTTTGCACAGTTTAACATAACTGCAGTACCCATTACATTGGTATGAACGAATACTTCAGGGTTTTTGATACTACGGTCAACATGACTCTCTGCCGCGAAATGTACCACGCGGTCAATGTCATTTTCTGCAAACACTTTGCGGATTGCTTCTTTGTCTGTAATATCTGCTTTTACAAATGTATAGTTGTCTCTGTTCTCGATGTCTTTTAAATTTTCCAGGTTTCCTGCATAAGTTAATGCGTCTACATTGATAATACGAATCTCATTGTCGTATTTACGAAACATGTAGTGAATGTAGTTTGAACCAATAAATCCGGCTCCTCCAGTTACTAAATAAGTTCTCATCTTATTCTCCTCCTGATTTAAAAATCGTTTTATTATGGCACAGTCCTCATTTGTTTGTCAACTTTTTAGAAGTTTGTGCACATTTTTGTACATAATTTAACAGTTCTATTCTTTATCCAGTTTTTTCTTTCTCTCTTCGATTGCCTGCAGTTCCATTTCAAAATCCTGCCGGTTCTTCTGTCCAATGGTCTGCAGGATAAGTCCCGAGAAGAATGCCTGGGTTGCTGCCAATATCGTAAAACAACAAGCAAATAAAGTCGGGAAGTTCGGCACCATTCCGGTCTTTGCATATACTACCAATACCGGTATCAGGAAACCAACTCCAAGAGCAGCCAGTATAAATGCAATAATGCCAAAGAATGACATTGGCTTATAGGTCCGGTACAGTCTTGCAATGGTACGCAGTACCTTAAATCCATCTGAATAGGTATTCAGCTTAGATACACTTCCCTCCGGTCTGTCACGGTACTCAATAATCACATTGTCTACCTGCATATTCTTATCTGCTGCATGAATGCTCATTTCTGTTTCAATTTCAAATCCCTTGGATAATACCGGGAATGATTTTACAAACTGATAACTGAACGCACGATAACCTGTCATAATATCTTTAATATCCGTGTGGAAGAAAAGATTGATAGATTTACGCACCAGGGAATTACCAAAATTGTGGAATGGTCTGGTATTTTCCTGGAAATAAGTAGAAGAAAGTCTGTCTCCTACTACCATGTCTGCTCCATGCTCTAGCACCTGTTTTATCATCTCCGGTGCTGATTCTGCCGGATAGGTATCATCTCCATCTGTCATGATATAACATTCCGCATCAATTTCACGGAACATTCTTCGAATAACATTTCCTTTTCCCTGCTGATATTCATAACGTACGACCGCACCGGCACTTCTTGCGAGCTCGTCCGTTCCATCATTGGAATTATTATCATATACATAAATAACAGCTTCCGGAATTACCCGTTTAAAATCCTCTACTACCTTTACGATTGTTTTACTCTCGTTATAGCAGGGAATCAATACTGCAATTTTATCCATTTTAGTCCCCTTTCGCTTATTTATGCACAAACAGTTTCAGATATACAGATGCCGCAAAACAGCGGAACTTGCGAATCATAACACTGCGTCTGATATCTTTCGGTGTCAGTTTCAAGCGTTCTTTGTTTTTCTCCAGTAAATGCAGATGTTCCTCTACATATACTTTTGTTTTTTCCTTGTTGCCCCCCATAACTTCTCCAGTATTTGAACCTTTTCGCACACGGAAGAAATTCAGTGGTTCGTGTATGATATAAACATCGCCTTCACATGCCAGGGAAACAAAGAAATCATAGTCTAAGATATAGGTATAATCTGTATCAAATCCTCCGATTTTCTCTGCCACATCTCTCCGGAAAGTATTTGCCTGTGGTGCTCCGAAATAATCCTGTGAAAAGAAGCCCTTCCGGCAGATTTCTTTTCCATCTACCAGTCCGCTCTTCTTATAGCGTTTATAAAAGCCTTTTCCTTTTCCATTTAAATCAATCAGCTTGGTATCACTTTCTGCAATCACTGCTGTAGGATTTGCCTCTAAAGCATCTACTTCCCGCTTCAATGCATCCGGTGATAAAATATCATCTGCACAGACAAGCTTTGCATATTTACCGGTGCATAAGGAAAGACAGCGGTTCCAGTTTCCTGACATTCCAAGATTCTTATCATTATGATAAAGCTTAATCCTCTCATCCCCGATTTTCTGAATCAGTTCATAAGTATTATCTTTTGAATTATCATCCACAATTACAAGCTCTATATTCTGATATGTCTGATTTAGAATTGAATCAATCGTATCTTTAATGTATTCCGCATTATTATATGCCGGAATACATACGCTTACTAATGGTTCCATTTTTTCACCTATTATCCCAACAGTTCTTTCATATAGACATCCAGTGCATCCTGCCAGTCTGCCATTACAAAGTCACTGGTAAGCTTAATCATATAATCCTCCAAGATAGAGTATGCCGGTCTGTTAGCGGATGCCGGATTCATCTCTTTGTACTGCTTACTGGTTACATGATTTACTTTTACATTCTTTCCTGCTCTTTTGAAGATTGCTTCTGCGAAATCTGCCCAGTTGGTATCTCCTTCACAGGTTGCATGGAAGGTTCCATAATTCTCTGTGCCTTCCAGATAATGAATCATTTTTGCTAATTCCACTGCGCTGGTAGGTGTTCCCACCTGGTCACAGACTACATTTAATTCATCATGGTTCTCTGCCAATGCCAGCATTGTCTTGACAAAGTTCTTTCCATCCCCATAAAGCCATGCTGTTCTTAAGATAAAATGTTTCTTTGCAAATTCCTTTACAAAGTTTTCACCCTCTAACTTGGTCTTTCCATAAGCACTTACCGGATTTGGTGCATCAAACTCTGTGTATGGTCTTGTCCCATTTCCTTCAAAAACATAATCCGTAGATACATGAATCATTTTTGCATCTGCTTCGGTTGCTGCAATACTTAAGTTTCTTGGTCCGATTGCATTAATCTTATATGCAAGATCCCACTGTTCCTCACACTTGTCTACATTGGTATGTGCGGCGCAGTTGATGATAACATCCGGTTTCTCTGCACGTACCAGCTTCAGTACTGCATCTACATCAGTAATATCAAGAGATACAACACCTTCTCCCTCTACTACATCTGTATTGATAAATTCCACATCACTTGCTGCATATTCCTTGCGAATTGCTCTTCCTAACTGTCCATTACATCCAGTTACCAGTATTTTTTTCATCTTTTATTCTCCTAATCCACTTTCTACGGCTTCTACCATTGCCTTTAATGCTTCGTCCTCATCATCACCTTCGCAGACAAATTCGATTTCATCTCCAAATTTGATGCACGCACCCAGTACGCTTAAAACACTTTTGGCATTAGCGGTATTTCCGCGATAATGAAATGTTACTAACGATTTATACTGCATTGCTTCCTTGCAGAGTATTCCTGCCGGACGCAAATGTAATCCTGTTGGATTCTTTATTTTAACTTTCTGACTTACCATTTCTATTCCCCTCCTGATCACAGCATTGTGTTGGTAATTAATTCAGCCAGCTTCTGTGCTTCTTCTTCAATCTCGCTCTGGTTCTTTCCCTCAATCATAACTCTTACCAGCGGCTCGGTTCCGGATGGACGAATCAGCACCCTTCCTTCCCCATTGAATTTTTCTTCCAATGCCTTGATTGCCTCTGCAATCTCAGTATATTCCATGAATTTTTCTTTCTTGTGATTCGGCACTTTGGCATTCACAAGTGCCTGCGGCAATACTTCCATCACCTCTGTCAGCTCAGACAATTTCCTGCCGGTTTCCTTCATTACCTGTAATAAATGAAGTCCGGAAAGAAGTCCGTCACCGGTTGTATTATCATCTAAAAATATAATATGTCCGGACTGCTCACCCCCGATATTATAGCCATTCTCCAGCATATTTTCAAGGACATATCTGTCTCCGACCTTGGTTTTCTCTACATGGATGCCTTCCCGCTCTCCCATCAGACTGAAGCCAAGATTGGTCATAACGGTTACTACAATGGTATTTTTCTTTAAAGTTCCTTTTTTCTTCATATGGCATCCACAGATTGCCATAAGCTGGTCGCCATCCACCAGGTTACCTTTTTCATCTACCGCAAGCATACGGTCAGCATCGCCATCAAATGCAAGGCCAACGTCTGCTTTTTCATAAACAACCCTTGCCTGAAGTTCTTCCATATGGGTGGAACCGCAGTTGGCATTGATATTGGTTCCATCGGGCTTCGTATGGATAGCAACCAGATTTGCACCCAGGTCTTTTAATGTCTTAACCGATGTATAGTAGGATGCACCCTCTGCACAGTCTATCACAATCTTCATACCGGTCAAATCAACCGGCACACATTTCTTCATAAATTTCACATATTCATCACGCAAATCAAAACGATAGTCAATTCTTCCCACACCGGATCCAATCGGCAGTACAACATCTTTCATATTATTGTGGATCAGCTCTTCGATTTCATCCTCCAACGCATCAGAAAGCTTATATCCGTCTCCATTAAAGAATTTGATTCCGTTAAACTCCATCGGATTATGGGATGCGGAAATCACAACGCCTGCATCTACTTTATGTTTTCTGGTCAGATAGGCAATCGCCGGTGTCGGCATTACCCCTACATAGATTGCATTGGCTCCTACAGAACAGATTCCTGCCATCAGTGCATTGGCAAGCATTCCACCTGAAATTCTTGTATCACATCCTACAATTAATGTCGGCTGATGTTCCTGCTCTTTCGTCAGCACATAGGCACCTGCCTGCCCAAGCTTTGTTGCCAGTTCAATAGTCAGCTCCGCTCCTGCAACACCTCTTACACCATCTGTTCCAAACATTCTGCTCATTTTCTAATCTTCCTCCGAATTTCCATTATTCGTATTATTTCCATTGGTACTGCCCGTTCCCGTTTCTGTACCACCATTCGAACCCGTATGAGTTCCATTGTCATTTCCGGTATTCGTGGTATCTGATGTATTTTCTGATTTCTTTGTTATGGTTATCACTGCAGACTGTGTTCCATTTACGGAATATAAGCTGTCATCCAGCTCCAGGGTAACTGTTACGGTATGATTACCTTCTGCCAGTCCTGCTACATTTACATTTCCCTTAATGCTGTCTGCCATAAGTTTATCCAGATCATTCCGCAGTCCCTTTAAGGTTATTGTAACTGTACTCTCTGCAAAGACTGCTTCATAACCCTCTTTCAGATTCTGAATTGCAATGTTTTCAACCGGTATGCTATAAGATTCTGATACAATCTGCTCCACCACTGCGGTTACTTCAACATTCAGATTGTCAGCATCGACCACCTCTACATCATCCGGCAGATAAGAAGAAATGTTAATTGTCTTCACTACATTGCCAGTTGCATCGCTGATATCCAGCTGGTCTGACGGAATCACAATACTTCCGGCTGCGTTCAGTGCTTCCGGTGTTCCCTTTATCGCTATCTTATTCGGATTAATCGTCACTCCGGTGCATACAAATCCATCTGCAACCGTTCCACTCGGTTCAATTTCTACTGAAAGGTTACGGATATTAAGTATCGTAGCCGAAATTGTCACTTTATCAATATTAAAATTCAGCTTTGAGGTGTCTACCGCCTCACCGTTTGCATTATATACAACCGGGACTACACTATCCGTCAAGTCTGCGGATGCACCTGTTACATCAATGGTTGCTTCTACATGATCAATCTGATTCACCACCGATTTCGGTCCGGTTACTTTTAAGATGTTCGGAGATACCCGCACATCTCCCACCGCATAATTCTCAGCTGCATCTCCTACTGTTTTTGCCTTAATAGAAAACTGTGACAGCATCAGATCTTCTACATTTACTTCCATATACTGTGTTTTGCCCTGGAAGTTCACCGCAGACGCATATCGTGTTGCAGTTATCTCAATCGGTACCCGGTATACACCGTCTACCTGCTCAACATTTTCCATATCTGCTACTGCCCGGAAGTCAGTATTGCTCAAGTTCTTCATAACAGAACGCACAGTAGAAACCTTAAAGGTTACCTGCAGATTACTGTCCTTTGCTTCAAAGTATTTGCCCTGCTGTGTCATATAATCCGAATTGGTTATCGTAATAGACGTGGTAAAGTTCTTCGCCTGTGTCGGATCATCAATGTTGACAACAACAAGCCACAGCACAACAGAGAAGAATAATGCTGCAACCTTCAGTCCAAAATTATTCGTCACCAGTTTTGTCAGCTTTTTTAACATTGCGTAACCTCCTCTTCAGTAATTGGAAGCGCTTTGGTTCGATATTGCTGCTCTGGAGAAATTTCAGTTTGCTGCGCAGAAACTCCGCATCCACATTACGGTACAGCTGTCCACCCATCGCAATAGAAACCTTTCCGGTTTCCTCTGATACCACAATTGTAAGAGAATCACTCACTTCACTAATTCCAACTGCTGCACGATGTCTGGTTCCCAGATCCTTGCTCAGTTCCAGGCTGTCAGACAGTGGCAGATAACAGGTTGCAGAGACAACCCTGTCCCCACGTACAATAATAGCTCCGTCATGTAACGGAGTGTTCTTTTCAAATATATTAATCAGAAGCTGGCTTGATACCAGGGAATCCAGCGCAATACCAGTTCTTTCGTATTCTGTCAGCATAATTTCATTTTCCACTACAATCAGGGCTCCGGTCTTCACCTTACCCATCTCATAGCTTGCCTTTACCAGTTCTCCAATCGTATGGTCATTGAAACGTTCCACTCCGTTTTTCCCAAAATCAAAAGAAAAGAGGGATGAAATAAACTTCTTTCGTCCCAATTCTTCCAGTGCTTTCCGGAGCTCCGGCTGGAAGATAACAACGATTGCAATAATTGCTACATTAATCGTCTTCTCTGCTATCCAGAGAATTGTATTCATCTGGAAGATTGCTGCCACAAGTACAAACGCTAAAATCACAAGAATTCCTTTTAACAGCATCCATGCCCGTGTATCCTTAATCCATTTCAGGACGTGATAAAACAGGAACGCAATAATAAGCATTTCTACAATATCAGTCTTTGATACCGTAATGTTCAAAACGCTTACCCACGCCAGATAATTTTCTTTGAAATTTTCCAACACTGTCAAAAATGACTGCACCTGTTCCACTTCCTCTCTGTCTTATTTCAGCAAATCTTCATCTATATCCATTTCCTCTGCCAATGCTTTGCGGGAAATACGTTCTTTTTCCTCATCCTTGGCTGCGATACGTTTTACCCTTTTCTCCTTGGTTGTAACATAAATCTTCGGTACCGCTTTTACATAATAGTAATATTCATCATCCTCAAACTGTACCCGTTCTGTCCTGCTATAATCCAGGTTAAAGAACAGGAACTGCTGTATCAATGCAATCACCGTAGAAATTACGCCTCCTACAATAATCCAGACGATTCGTCCCTTGATTCCCAGCATTACAAAACCGCTGATCAGCACAGTAAGTCCAATCAGAATACCAGCCAGTGACGCCACTGTCCATGCATAATCTATGGACAGGCGGCGCACTACATAAACCACCAGTAAAATCACAATAAAAGTTGCCAGTACCAGATACATTTCCTTATTTCCCAGCAGCTGGTTGATTGCCACCACCATCTTAGAAGCCGCATTGCTGTCCTCTTCCACTGCACTTAATACTGCCTCATTTTCCTTTATTCCCTTCAGGAAATAAAACATCACAGTTCCGCTCACAATAGATGCAGCAGATGCCGGTGTACGTAACAGTCCTGCCGAAATCGGCATGATATATGGGGTATGTAATGCAAATGTTATCGGTGTCAGCACTGCATAATAACCATCTTTTGGTGAAAACCGTAAATACAGCAGTGCGATAACCAGCATAAGAATCAGTCCTACCACGCATACATCCATAGACAGTGCAAATAAATGTGCAGCAATCAGAATGAACGCAAACAACAGGATAGCATTGACCGGAAGAACCGCACATAACAGTGCCAGTACCAGTGTTACCGGAAGTCCGGCCAGTCTGGTCATATAGCCAATATTTTGATTGATCAGCAGAAATACCACTGTTGCCAGAATAAACTTAAGTACCGGCACCACATATATTTCATTTTTTCCAAAAAAGCGGATTAACCGCTCCTTCAGTTCGAGTAAACCCGTCATCCTAAACCTCCCAGTCATCCGTATTAGATATATTTTCTTCCTCACGATACAGACTGCTCACCCTCTTCAGTCTGTTATAATACTCCTTTACCTGTTTTCTCCCCTTTGTATATCTACGATTATAGATAATATAAGTAATCATCAAATAAGCAGCCAGAAATACCAGATACACCATTACAATCCGGATGCCAAATCCAATCATATCCATATCATTAATTTTCTTTACCAGATTCTCCATGTCGTAAAAAAGCCACAGCACAAAAAGAAGTCCGAACGCAATGGTTCCGGCAAAAAAGCTTTTTATCAACTCCATGGCAACATAATCTCTTCTAAAATACTGTGTTGCTTTCTGGCAGGCTTTACTTTCTTCATTTTCGAATTCTGCCAGCTTTGTCATATGTCTGACGCGTTCTTTACTAATCATACTCTGCTCCTAAACAAACTCTCTTTAGTATAACATAGATATTATCTTCTGAAAAGAAAAAACTGCCACCAGTCACTGCGGCAGTTCTTAATCTACAGTTACAGATATCTCATCTTATCTCTTTCCTTCGGTCTCTTATCCAACTGAGGCTCCACCGGTTTTTTCTTTATTACACTCTGGAAGTCCGTTTCCATTTTACGTTTGCATTTCTCACAGAAACGTCCTGTTTTGATAATTGTTCCACAGCCTTCACATTCCAGACCAAGTGGTGAATCTTCTGAAAAGACAAGTCTTTCTTCACGCACCCACTGTTTAATCTGTTTTACAGAAACATTATTATCTTCCGATACAACCTGTATCGGAGTATTCGGGTTCTGCCGCAAATATTCTTTTACCTCCTGGAACTTCTCTTCCAGTTTATCTTTGCAGGCTTTACATAACGGTACGCCCCCATAATAATTAAATAATCTTCCGCATCCTTTGCAGTTTCTTACGTCCATTCTTTCTCCTCCTAATGCCCCCTGCCAATGCTAATGCAAAGTACATAAACCTCTTGTATTCCTGATACCTTCAAACATTCTGCTGCTGCATCCACGGTACTTCCAGTTGTGTAAATGTCATCTACAAGCAGAACTTTTCTTAATTGTACTATATTTTGTGCGATTGTAAAAGCCTTTTTCAGATTTTTCTTGCGTTCCTGGTCATTAAGTTCCTTCTGGGGTCTGGTATTTATACACCGATATAGCAATTTCGTTTCTACCGGAATTCCGGTACGTTTTCCTATTTCCTTTGCAAAGAGTTCTGCCTGATTATACCCTCTCTCCCTCCTGCGTTTCCGATGCAGCGGAACCGGTATGATCGCATCTATCCCCAGTCTTGAAATCCACCTGGCATACTGTATACATGCCATTTTTCCATAAAAAGCTGCATATTCACGCCGGTTGGCATATTTAAAACGATACAGCGAGTGTTGCACTGCCCCCTGATAGACAAATACTGCCTTTCCCGAATCAAAAAAATGTTTTTTCCGGTCACAGTCACCACAATATTCCTTCCTGGCATTCCCAATGGGTTTTCCGCACCGTTTACAGACCGGTTCCTGCACCAGTTCTGCCTTTCCGATGCACTCCGGGCAGATTTTTCCATCCGGCGGTATCACCTCATCACACAGCGGGCATCTTCTTGGGAATATAATATCCAGTATATTCATTATTTCCTTTCCAAAACTCTCTTTGCACATATTAGCACAGTCCCTTTTGCAAAAACATTAACATTCTCTTAATTTTTCCTGATAAAAATAGGATTTAATTTATTGACTTATTTTTCTCTACTTATTATAATTAGTCTATTCGAATTAACGCTTTAATGCATAAACGCACAGACGCACAAACGCGTTAAATCAAAAAAATATTACATATTTCAGGAGGAAATTATTATGAAAAAAATGAAGAAATTTCTCTCTCTTTCAGTTGCAGCAGTTCTTGCACTCAGCATGACCGCCTGTGGCTCCAAAGCAGGAGATACCCAAAACGCTGACGCTACAGAGAAAAGTTCATCCAACGCAAAGTACACCGTTGGCATCTGTCAGCTCGTACAGCATGAGGCATTAGATGCTGCAACAAAAGGATTCAAAGACTATCTTACCGAGAAACTAGGTGATGACGTTGTTTTTGACGAGCAGAACGCCCAGGGTGATTCTGCCACATGTGCAACTATCGTCAACTCCTTCGTTTCCAAAAACGAAGACCTGATTCTTGCAAATGCAACTGCTCCTCTTCAGTCTGCAGCTGCTGCAACTACAGATATTCCTATTCTTGGAACTTCCGTAACAGATTACGCAACTGCTCTTGACATTTCTGGCTGGTCAGGCACAACAGGACGTAACATTTCTGGAACTTCTGACTTAGCTCCTCTGTCCGAGCAGGCAGCTATGTTAAATGAATTATTCCCGGATGCTAAAAATGTCGGACTGCTTTACTGCTCCGCAGAAGCAAACTCACAGTATCAGATTGATGTTATCAAAGAAGAATTAGAAAAATTAAATTACACCTGTACTGCATATTCTTTCGTTGATTCCAACGATATTGCAAGTGTTGTCCAGAGTGCTGTAAATGAAAACGATGTTCTTTACGTTCCTACCGACAACACTGCAGCTTCCAATACAGAAGTTATCAATAACATTGCAGGGGAAGCCGGTATTCCAATTATTGCAGGGGAAGCCGGTATCTGTAAAGGATGTGGTGTTGCTACCTTATCCATCAGCTACTATGACCTTGGATATCAGACAGGTAAAATGGCATACGAAATCTTAGTAAATGGTGCAGACCCATCCACTATGGAAGTTGAATTTGCTCCAGCAGTTACCAAACAGTACAACCCTGACATCTGTGAGAAGCTTGGCATCACTGTTCCAGACGATTACGAAGCTTTAGACATGTCTGAGTAATTTTTACTTTTGAATTATTTATTTAGAAACCGGAGGAACTTATTGTGGAATTGCAAATTGCTGATTTATTAAACGCTATGCCCGGTGCTGTAGCCCAGGGATTAATCTGGGGTATTATGGCAATCGGTGTATACATCACTTTTAAAATACAGGATGTGGCAGACTTAACCGTGGATGGAACCATGAGTCTTGGCGGTGCTGTCTGTGTTACTCTGATTGCTTCTGGACAGAATATCTGGATAGCAATCCTTGCCGCTACCATATCCGGTATGCTGGCAGGATTAATTACCGGAATCTTCCATACAAAAATGGGAATCCCGGTAATCCTTGCAGGTATTTTAACCCAGCTTGGATTATACTCCATTAACTTAAAGATTCTTGGCGGCAAATCCAACCAGGCAATCAGCGCTGACAAATACGATTTAATTGTATCCTTACGATATGTAAAAAATGTGGCTTTTTATAAAAACACCATATTTATCGTTGCTATCTTTGTCATCGCCATTATAGCTATCCTGTACTGGTTCTTCGGAACTGCAAGAGGCTGTTCTATCCGTGCTACCGGATGCAACCCGAATATGAGCCGTGCCCAGGGTATCAACACAAATTTCAATACCGTAATCGGTTTAATGATTTCCAACGGTCTTGTTGGTCTTGCCAGTGCTCTTTACTCACAGTATCAGGGATTTGCTGATGTCAATGCAGGACGTGGTGCTATCGTAATCGGTCTTGCTGCCGTTATTATCGGTACTGTATTGTTCGAAAAGATTTTCCACAACTTTGCGTTGAAGCTTTTATCTGTCGCTATCGGTGCTGTTATTTACTACGCTGTACTTCAGATTGTTATCTGGCTTGGTCTTGATACTAACTACTTAAAGCTGTTATCTGCGCTTGTGGTTGCTTTCTTCCTTGCAGTTCCTTACTGGAAGAAGAAATATTTTACAAAACCAGTAAAGAAAGGAGCCAAAACCAATGCTTAAAGTTGATCATATTTACAAAACATTTAATCCGGGAACCATTAACGAAAAAACCGCTCTTAATGGCACTACCCTTACTTTAAACGAAGGTGATTTTGTTACTGTCATCGGTGGAAATGGTGCTGGAAAATCCACTTTATTAAATGCCATTGCAGGAGTCTTTCTTGTAGATGAAGGTTCCATTTCTATTGATGACGTAGATGTTACAAGAATGTCCGAGCACAGACGTGCCAGTTTCTTAGGACGCGTATTCCAGGACCCTATGATGGGAACTGCTGCTACCATGGGAATCGATGAGAATCTTGCCCTCGCTGCCCGTCGTGGCAAAAGCAGAGGTCTTGGAAGCGGTATTACCAAGGCAGAAAGAGCACATTACAAAGAATTGTTAAAAGAGCTGGATTTAGGACTTGAGAACCGTCTTACCTCTAAAGTCGGACTGCTTTCCGGTGGTCAGCGTCAGGCACTGACTCTTCTTATGGCTACTTTAAACCGTCCAAAGCTGCTTCTCTTAGATGAGCACACCGCTGCTTTGGATCCAAAGACTGCTGCAAAGGTTCTTACTCTTTCGGATAAAATAGTTGCAGAGCAGAACCTTACCACACTGATGGTAACACACAACATGCGTGATGCAATTGTTCATGGCAACCGTCTGATTATGATGAATGAAGGTCAGGTTATCTTAGATATTTCCGGAGAAGAGAAAAAGAATCTTACCGTAGAAGATTTATTAGAGAAATTTGAAGAAATCAGTGGCGAAGAATTTGCCAATGACAAAGCTTTATTATCCAAGTAATTGGTATCTGCCGGTTTTTAAACGAAAATTGACAAATGACTTGCTTTGCAAGTTGTCAGACACGCAAAAACCAGCCGGAATTCTGCAAAATACAGCATTTCGGCTGGTTTTTCTTTCTTTCCAGGCACCCGTAAGAAGCGGTCGGTGGAAGGTTCCGCATATCTGTACAGTCAACCACCTCTACACATTTTCTTCCAGTCTTGCCCGCAGACCGCTGTATCTGGTCTGTTCTGTAATATTCTGTTCCATCTCATAGAAGCACATTTCATTTCCCACAAGTGTTACACACTTTCTTGCCCGGGTTACCGCTGTATACAAAAGGTTCCTGTTCATCAGCATTCTCGGCCCCCCAAGAAGCGGAATTACAACTGCCGGATATTCACTACCCTGGGATTTATGTATTGTAATGGCATATGCCAGTTCCAGTTCCTCTAATATTTTAAAGGAGTACTCTACCACCTTGTCTTCATCATAGACCACGGTCATTGTCTCTTTATAATCATTGATTTCACGGATAATTCCCGTATCCCCATTAAACACACCGGTTCCACGGTCAATGGCAAATCCATATTTACTCAAGACCTCCCACTCCAGCTGATAATTATTTTTTATCTGCATGACCTTGTCCCCTTCGCGGAACACTTTATCGCCATACTCTTTTTCTTTCTTATCCGGAGCGGGAGGATTTAAGTATCGCTGCAGGATGGCATTCAATCGTTCTACGCCCAGATTTCCTTTTTTCATTGGAGTCAGCACCTGTATATCATAAGGCTGTGCATTTACAAATTTAGGCAGTTTCTGCATAATCAGCTGTAGTACCACATTGATAATCACATCTGCATCATATCGTTTCAGGAAAAAGAAATCCATGCTCTTGTTATCTAACACTACTTCTTCTCCCCGGTTGATTTTATGGGCATTGACAATGATATCACTCTGGGATGCCTGTCGGAAAATCTTGGTAAGCTGTACCACATGGAACTGTCCGCTGTCGATAATATCCTTTAATACGCTTCCCGGTCCTACGCTCGGAAGCTGGTTTACGTCTCCTACCAGAATCAGTCTTGTTCCGGCTACCATTGCCTTCAGAAGGGACTGCATCAGGCTGATATCCACCATAGACATCTCATCGATAATTACAACATCCGTTTCCAGTGGATTACTTTCATTTCGTTCGAATCCTACCGCTCCTTCCATTCCACCGTTTAATTCCAGCATCCGGTGTATGGTTTTAGCTTCATATCCGGTCATTTCGCTCATTCGCTTTGCAGCTCTTCCGGTAGGTGCTGCCAGGAAAATGTCCAGGCCTTCCAGTTCAAAATATTTGATAATACTGTTAATTGTCGTCGTCTTACCAGTTCCGGGTCCACCGGTGATTACCAAAAGTCCGTTTCTTACTGCCTCCGAAACAGCCTCTTTCTGGTGTTCATCCAGTTCCATGCCGGTCTGCTTCTCAATCTTATGAATTCGCTGGATAATCTCTGCATCTGACACATCATAGGCAATATCCAGATTCTTAAGCATCATGGCTGTATTTACTTCCGTATAATAGAGTGGTGCACCATAAATCTGAACCTGTTCGCCCTCCTGTTTCATAATGATTTTCCGCTCTATTGACAAATCCATATACTGCTTTTCGATTGCTTCTTCTGTTACACCCAGAAGCTCTCCTGCACGCTTTGTCAGTTCTTCCTCCGGCAGAAAGGTATGTCCCTCTCCGGATGCCTGCAAAAGTGTATACAATATACCGCTTTGGATTCGAAAATCAGAATCTGTATGAATACCGACTTTCTTAGCAATTTCATCTGCAATCCGAAATCCCACACCACTGATATCATCCGCCAGACGATATGGATTCTCCTGAATGATGCCGTATACTTCCTGTCCGTATTCTTTATAGATTTTCACCGCAAGATTCAGTGTAATGCCATACTGCTGCAAAAATATCATTGCCTGACGCAAATCTCGTTTTTCAGAGACCTGGTCTGATATTTCCATTGCTTTCCGTTCACTGATTCCTTTCACTTCCGCTAACCGCTCCGGTTCTTCTTCGATAATCCGGAAGGTATCGCCTTTAAATCTTCTTACAATTCTTGCTGCAAGTGCCGCACCAATCCCTTTAATTGCTCCGGAGCCAAGATAACGCTCAATGGACAGTTCATCGGTTGGTTCTTTCTCCACATAACTTTCAGCTTTAAACTGCTTTCCATAGGTCGGATGTGCCGTATATTCACCGGTCACTTCGATATTCTCTCCCTCACTGATTCCCGAAAAGATTCCCACGCAGGTAATCTCTTCTTCTTCGCAAACCAGCACCAGTACCGTATAGCCATTGTCAGCATTTCGATATATGATATGATCTACATAACCGGTTATCGTCTCCATCGTCTTTCCTTTCCAATCGAACACAGAATGTGCCTTGGCACATTCTTGCGCCTGCGGCGGTCGCTTGCGACATCTGCCTTATACGCCGCAGTGTGCATCCTCGCGGAGCGTTTTTTACTTTACAGGAAAGCAATTTCCTGTAAAGTAAGAGAAGGCTGTCATATAATGACAGCCCCTTTTATCGTCTTTTCTAAATTCTATTCCATATTATAATTACGCTTCATCTGCTCATACAGCTGCTGCGCCAGACTGTTACTTCCGCCACTCTGTTCTACTGACTGGCTTGCCAGCTTCTGAATCATCTCGTCTTCAAAATAATCCGTCATCTGGCTCATACTGGCATCCTGGTCTTCGTTCTCCGGAATGGTTTTCTTCATTTCCTTATAAACCTGTTCCAAAAAATAAGCTTCAAATTCCTTGCAGACATCCATCAGTTCATCATCCGTTGCACCTGATAAATCTGAATTCAATGTCTTCTCCAGTCCATTGGAACTGTTACTTGCCTGTGATGCAGTTGTATTCAGTAATGTTGAAATATTATCCATCGATATACTCATATTTTACCCTGCCTTTAGAACTATCTTCTTAATGAATTTGCCTGTCCAAGCATCTCATCTGCTGCCTGAATCGCCTTAGAGTTTAATTCATATGCACGCTGTGCAATAATCATATTAACCATCTCGTCTGCTACCTGGACATTGGATGCTTCCAGATAATTCTGGCATACCTTGCTTCTGGTCAGTCCCGGAGTAGTCAGCTCATTCATCGGATTACCGGATGCTGCTGTTGCAACCAAAAGACTTCCGGAATCCTTTTCCAGTCCAGCCGGATTGGTAAACTGATATACGCCAATCTGTCTGTTCATATCTATGGTATTGCCTGCCGCATCTTTATAATAGAACTTTCCATCATTTGATACTTCGATAGATGATGCCGTCACACCATCCGGCAGAACAATTTCATTTCCATTACTATCTAATACCGGAAGGCCGGCTTCATTGCAAAGTGTCGTTCCATTAGTTCCGATTGCCCAGCCAAATTTACCATTTCTGGTATAGTATGTCTGTCCATCTTCTCCACGCACCGTGAAAAATCCTTTTCCTTCCAACGCAAATGCCGTATTGCTGGAATTGGCAATTAATGCTCCATTGGTAAAATCAGATGTAATAGAGGCTACTCTGGTTCCCAGTCCTACCTGAACCGGAACCGGCTTTTCATCACCATTTGCAGAAGTTGTCTTAGACTGCAGTGTCTGATACAGCAGCGATTTAAATTCTGCCTGTTCGGATTTGTAACCTGTTGTATTTACATTCGATAAGTTATTAGAAATCGAATCAATATTTGTCTGCTGTGCAATCATTCCTGATGCAGCAGTCCACAATGCTCTCATCATAAGCCCTGCGCTCCTTATCTCTCTTGCACCATCCGTGGCCAGTCTTTTATGAAACGTACCTGTTTCCTACTTATTTATATCGGCTTCTTTCGCACTTTTCTTTAGTTCTTTTTATACTTTACCTACATTATTTACGGCTTTGTCCAGTGTTGAATCCATCGTCTGGATAATCTTCTGTCCAGCCTCGTAAGCTCTGGTGATTGTAATCATATCTACCATTTCGGATACTACATTAATGTTGGAAGCTTCCAATGCACCCTGCTCTACTCTCGCATTCGATGCCACAAGCTGTCCGCCATTTACTACATCATAGAGATTCTCACCATATTTGCTGATATAGTCATAATTATCTACATCTACCACACCAAGTCTTGCAACCACCTGATTATTCTGCATAATACTTCCATCGGAAAGCACTTCAAAATCCAGATTCGGATTAATCCGGATATAATTCTCTGCACCAGGATTGCCAGTGGAAGCTCCATTCTGGTTCAGCACATAATCACCGTCTTTGGTCACCAGATAGCCTTCTCTGGTCAGTGTAAATGCTCCATCGCGGGTAAGCTTCATAGATGTTTCACCATTCTTATTGGTAAATGATACCGCAAAAAAACCATTTCCATCCAATGCCATATCGGTACTTCTGTCTGTCACTTTAAAGCTGCCCTGGCTGAAATCGGTATATACTTCGCCAATATGCACCCCCATACTGATATTTCCCAGTACCCGCGGCTGCCCATAATCAGAAGTATCCTTAATCTTAATTGCCAGTGTATCAGCAAATGTATGATTTGTGGTACCTTCCTTCTTATATCCGGTTGTGTCGGCATTTGCCAGATTATTTGTCAGAATATCCAGACGGTTCTGTTCGTCTAACATTCCGGTCCATGCGGTATATAATCCTTTTACCATCTACAGTCCTCCCGAAATCTTAATCGTCGTCTCTCTTACCAGCTAAGAATTCTACGAATTTACCTGTACCAATTGCTACACAGGTCATTGGTTCTTCTGCTGTCATTGTATTAATTCCTGTCTTATCTTCAATCAACTCTTCCAGTCCTCTAAGTAATGAACCGCCACCTGTCAGCACAATTCCTCTGTCTGCAACATCTGCTGCCAGCTCTGGTGGTGTTTTTTCCAGAACACTGTGTACCGCTTCTACAATCTGTAAAGTCGGTTCTCTTAATGCTTCCTCAGTCTCTTCAGAAGAAACAGTTACTGTCTTAGGAAGTCCTGTTACCAGATTACGTCCACGGACATCCATCGTTTCCGGCTGTGCCAGTGGGAAACAGGTTCCAATCTTAATCTTAATATCTTCTGCAGTTCTTTCTCCGATCAGAAGATTATGTTTCTTTCTCATATAACGGACAATTGCCTCATCAAAATCATCTCCGGCAATTTTAATTGATGTACTTACTACCGAACCGCCCAGTGAAATTACTGCAATATCTGCGGTTCCTCCTCCGATATCTACAATCATATTTCCGCAAGGTCTTGCAATATCGATACCTGCTCCAATTGCTGCTGCAATTGGTTCTTCAATAATTGCAACTTCTCTTGCTCCTGCCTGATAAGTTGCATCCTCTACCGCCTTCTTCTCAACCTCTGTTACACCACTTGGTACACAGACACTGATTCTTGGCTTACGGAATGTTTTCTTTCCCAGTGCCTTCTGAATAAAGTACTTAATCATCTTCTCTGTTACGGTATAATCAGAAATAACACCCTGACGGAGTGGTCTTACTGCTACAATGTTGCCCGGTGTTCTACCAAGCATCAGTCTTGCTTCTTCACCAATCGCCTTAATCTTGTTTGTATCTCTGTCAAACGCTACTACGGACGGCTCTTTTAAAACTACGCCTTTTCCTTTAATATAAACCAATATGCTGGCTGTTCCTAAATCAATTCCAATATCTGTTGAAACCATGTCAATGTTTCCCCTTTCATCTGTTTCATTATATGTGGAGTAATCTACAAAAAAAGGCAGACTACGCATTCAATCATATTCTTACATATATAATCACATTATATACAATAAATGGTATTTTTCAAAGGTTTTTTTCTGTTTTTACTTATTTTTAATGAAATCGCAACATCTTCTTAACTTTCTTTTGCTTTCTAATTGTCTTAACTTTTTGTTCACATAATAGTCACAGGTCTTCTATAGTATCATTTATGTACTAGCTATTAAGCTAATATAATTTTTCATAACTCAGCCCTTCGGATGTCCCTCGGGATGTCCGGAGGGTACTCCCCAAGATCGTAACTGCTGAATGTTTCAGCAGTTTTTTTGTGCACATAACAGGAACAAAGAATGTGCCTATAGAAAATAGCACCTGCCGAACCCGCCACTGGCAGTTTCTAGCAGATGCCATTTTTCATTGTCTTATGCTTATCCGGTATTACTGTTCCAGATATTTTTTTACATATTGTCCGGTATAGGATTCCGGTACTTTGGCAATCTCTTCCGGCGTTCCCTGGGCAACCACAGTTCCGCCACCGTCTCCGCCTTCCGGCCCCATATCAATAATATAATCTGCCGTCTTGATTACATCCAGATTATGTTCAATTACAACTACCGTATTGCCACCATCAGACAATCTCCTCAGAATTTCAATTAATTTATGGACATCTGCAAAATGAAGTCCTGTTGTCGGCTCATCCAGAATATAAATAGTCTTTCCTGTACTGCGTTTGCTTAATTCTGTTGCAAGCTTAATTCTCTGTGCTTCTCCACCAGACAGTTCAGTAGATGGCTGGCCCAGACGGATATAGGATAAGCCCACATCATAAAGGGTCTGTATCTTTCTTGCAATAGAAGGCACATTCTGAAAGAATTCCAGTGCCTCTTCCACTGTCATATTCAGCACATCATAGATACTCTTGCCCTTATATTTTACTTCCAGTGTTTCACGGTTATATCGTTTGCCCTGACACACTTCACACGGAACATATACATCCGGCAGGAAATGCATTTCTATCTTAAGAATACCATCGCCGGAGCAGGCTTCACACCGGCCACCCTTCACATTAAAGCTGAATCTTCCCTTCTGGTATCCTCTTGCCTTGGCATCCGGAGTGGATGCAAACAAATCTCTTATCATATCAAACACGCCGGTATAAGTAGCCGGATTGGAACGGGGTGTTCTTCCGATTGGAGACTGGTCAATATCAATTACCTTATCTAACTGTTCCAGACCTTCAATATCATCATGGGCACCCGGAATACACCTTGCCCGGTTTAAATCCCTCGCCAGACGTTTATAGAGGATTTCATTGGTCAGTGAACTCTTTCCGGAGCCGGACACTCCGGTAATGCAGGTCATAATACCCAGTGGAATCTTCACATCAATATTCTTCAGGTTATTCTCTCTTGCACCCTTTACAGTAATGAATCCGGTTGGTTTCCGTCTTTCTTTCGGTACCGGAATCTTGATTCTTCCGCTTAAATAAGCACCGGTGATAGAGTTCTTATTTTTCATAATCTCCTCTGCTGTTCCGGTAGCAATGACTTCTCCGCCATGTTCACCGGCTCCCGGCCCGATATCCACAATATAATCTGCTGCACGCATAGTATCTTCATCATGTTCTACTACAATCAGTGTATTTCCAAGGTCTTTTAACCCCTTTAAGGAATTCAAAAGTTTATCATTATCCCGCTGATGCAGACCGATACTAGGCTCGTCCAGAATATAAGCCACGCCTACAAGTCCGGAACCAATCTGGGTTGCAAGTCTGATTCGCTGTGCTTCTCCACCGGATAAGCTTCCGGTTGCACGGGACAGTGACAGATAATCCAGTCCCACATCCATCAAAAAGCCTACACGCGCCCGGATTTCCTTTAAGACCTGGTCACCAATCAGATGCTGTTGTTCCGTCAGTTCCATTTCTTTTAAATAGGCATCCAGATTACGGATGGACATTGCTGTTATCTCATATATATTTTTACCGGAAACCGTTACTGCCAGTGACTCCTTCTTCAACCTCTGTCCGCCACAGCATTTACACGGTGTAATCCGCATAAACTCCTCATACTGCTGTTTCATGGTATCAGAGCCGGTCTCACGATAGCGGCGTTCCACATTTTTAATCAGTCCTTCAAAGGCAATGTCATATACGCCTTCTCCACGCTGGCCTTTATAATATACCTTTACAGGCCTTCCATTGGTTCCATGAATCAGCATATTCCGGACTTCTGCCGGCAATTCCTTATATGGTGTATCAAGACTGAAGCCATATTCCTCAGAAAGTGCCTTAAGGATTGCATAAGTAAAACTCTTCTTATCGGTAGAGGACTGCCAGCCCATCACCTGAATTGCTCCCTCTGCAAGGCTCAATCTCTTATCCGGTATCATCAGTTCTTCATCAAATTCCATCTTGTAACCCAGTCCAAAACATTCCGGGCAGGCGCCAAACGGATTGTTAAAGGAAAAGCTTCTCGGTTCGATTTCATCAATACTGATTCCACAATCCGGACAGGAAAAGCTCTGGGAAAACTGCATGGTCTCTCCATCAATGATATCCACCATCAGAAGTCCGTTTGAAAGTTCTAACACATTTTCAATAGAATCCGTCAGACGCTTTTCAATCCCTTCCTTTACCACCAGACGATCCACTACGATTTCGATATTATGTTTCTTGTTCTTATCCAGCTTTATCTCTTCCGTCAGTTCATAGGTATTTCCGTCCACCTGTACTCTCACATAGCCGCTTCGCTTTGCCTGTTCAAAGAGCTTCTGGTGTTCACCCTTTCTTCCACGGACTACCGGTGCTAAAAGCTGTATCCTGGTACGCTCCGGCAGCTTCATAATCTGGTCTACCATCTGGTCTACGGTCTGTTTCTTAATCTCCTTGCCGCAGTTCGGACAGTGCGGAATTCCAATCCGCGCATAGAGCAGACGGAAATAATCATAAATCTCCGTTACCGTTCCTACAGTAGATCTCGGGTTACGGTTTGTGGATTTCTGGTCAATGGAAATTGCCGGAGACAAACCTTCTATTTTCTCTACATTCGGTTTCTCCATCTGTCCTAAGAACTGCCTTGCATAAGATGACAGACTCTCCATATAACGCCGCTGTCCCTCTGCATAAATCGTATCAAATGCCAGCGAGGATTTACCGGAGCCGCTGAGTCCTGTCAGTACCACAAATTCATCTCTTGGTATATCCACATCAATATGCTTCAAATTATGTTCGCTTGCACCACGAATCCTGATATATTTTCTCTCTTTCTTTGCCACTTTTTCTTCCTCTTTCTCTACTTACAAATCGCGAAGCATCTTCTTTAACTCAATTAACTTATCACGATATTCTGCCGCAGCCTCAAAGTTCAACTCTGCAGCAGCATGGTTCATCTTCTTCTGAATATCTGCAATCAGCTTCTCCAATTCCTTCTTATCCATGGATTCCGGATCTTTCTTGAATTCCATTTCATTCTTGGCTACCTTCTTGGAAATACTGATTAACTCACGGACAGATTTCTGAATGGTAGTCGGCGTAATGCCATGCTCTTCATTGTATTTCTGCTGAATCTCACGGCGGCGCTTTGTCTCATCAATCGCAACCCGCATGGAGTCTGTAATCTTATCTGCATACATGATAACATGACCTTCACTGTTTCTTGCCGCTCGTCCGATAGTCTGAATCAGCGAAGTCTCGGAACGCAAGAAACCTTCCTTGTCCGCATCAATAATTGCCACTAATGTAATTTCCGGTATATCAAGTCCTTCCCGCAAAAGGTTAATTCCCACCAGCACATCAAATACATCCAGCCGCAAATCCCGGATAATCTCTGCCCTTTCCAAAGTATCAATATCCGAATGCAGGTATTTCACACGAATACCCACTTCACGCATATATTCTGTCAAATCTTCTGCCATTTTCTTGGTCAGTGTCGTTACCAGCACCTTATGTCCTGCCGCAGTCTCTTTATTGACCTCTCCAATCAAATCGTCGATCTGGCCTTCTACCGGACGCACTTCCACGTCAGGGTCTAAAAGTCCTGTCGGTCTGATAATCTGCTCTACCCGCAAAAGTTCATGTTCTTCTTCATAATCATTTGGCGTTGCAGATACAAACAGCATCTGGTCTATCTGGCTTTCAAACTCTTCGAAATTCATTGGCCGGTTGTCTTTTGCCGAAGGCAGACGGAAGCCATAATCCACAAGTGTTGTCTTTCTGGACTGGTCTCCCGCATACATTCCACGAATCTGCGGAATCGTAATATGGGACTCATCTACCATAATCAGGAAGTCATCCGGGAAATAATCAATCAGTGTTAACGGTCTCGAACCTGCCGGCTGTCCGGATAAGTGTCTGGAATAGTTTTCAATTCCACTACAGAAGCCTGTCTCTTTTAACATTTCAATATCAAAATTCGTCCGCTCGGCAATCCGCTGTGCCTCTAAGAGCTTATCTTCCCCCTTAAAGTATTTCACACGCTCTTCCAGCTCTGCTTCAATGGTATCGCATGCCCGCAGGATTTTCTCTCTTGGTACTACATAATGTGATGCCGGAAAAATACTGATATGATTAAGACTATTCTTAATCTCGCCGGTCAATACATCGATTTCTGTAATCCGGTCTATTTCATCGCCAAAGAATTCTACCCGGATAGCAGTCTCTCCACGGTCTGCCGGAAAGATTTCCAAAACGTCTCCCCGTACCCGGAAGGTGCCTCGCTGGAAATCCATATCATTTCTTGTATATTGTATATCAATCAACTGCCGGATAACATCATCACGATCCCGTTCCATGCCCGGCCGCAGAGATACCATCATCTTCTGGAAGTTCTCCGGTTCACCCAGTCCATAGATACAGGATACACTGGAAACGACAATAACATCCCGCCGTTCCGTCAATGCTGCTGTAGCAGACAGACGCAGTTTATCAATCTCATCATTCACAGAAGAATCCTTTGCGATATAAGTATCCGTGGATGGCACATATGCCTCCGGCTGGTAGTAATCGTAATAGGAGACAAAGTACTCTACTGCATTTTCAGGGAAAAATTCCTTAAATTCTCCATAGAGCTGCGCCGCCAGCGTCTTATTATGTGAAATAATCAATGTCGGTTTATTCATCTGGGCAATGACATTTGCCATGGTAAATGTCTTACCGGAACCGGTTACACCCAGTAGTGTTTCAAACTGATTGCCCTCTTTAAATCCCTTCACCAGCTTCTCAATTGCCTGCGGCTGGTCACCGGTGGGTTGATATTTGGAAACTAATTTAAAATGATCCACTCAATTTCTCCTCTGTTCATTTACTCTTCCTTTAGTATTACCACGTTTCTCCGCTCATTATAGCACCCCATAGCAAAAAAGTACAGAACAAAACCGAATGTTTGTTCTGTACTTATTTTTACTCTGTTCGTTTTTATTTTATTTCATTTTCTCTTCTGATAACTTCCAGTGCTTTAGAAATCTTTCTTAATCTCTGCCACCAGCTCATCCAGCTGTTCCAGCTGTTCGTTCTTTAATGAAGATTTAATACTTACCTTTGGTTCAATAATCTTCATATCTTTCATTTCTGTGATCTTATCTGCCATCTGTTTTCCAGCTGTTGCTGCCCAGGTACCATTATCCAGAATCGCAACGGTACGCTTCTGAACTGCAAGTGCTTTCATGTCATTTAAGAAATTCTCCATAACCGGATATACATTTCCATTATAGGTTGGCGCTGCCAGTACAATATGACTGCAACGGAATGCTTCTGAAATCAAAGCGGAAACATGTGTATTGGATACATCATATACTGCAATATTGTGAATGCCTGCTTCTGCCAGCTTTGCTGCGAGTATATTTGCAAGATTTTCTGTATTTCCATACATGGACGCATAAGCAATCATAACTGCCTTCTCTTCCGGCTCATAGCTGCTCCATGTATTGTATTTATCCAGAATGTAACCAATATTGGAACGCCAGATTGGGCCATGCAGTGGACAGATAATGGAAATATCAAGTCCTGCTGCCTTCTTCAAGGTTGTCTGAACCGGTCCGCCGTATTTTCCAACAATATTGGTATAATAACGTCTTGCGTCATCCAGCCAGTCGCGGTCGAAATCAATTTCATCATTAAAAATATTTCCGTTCAATGCACCGAAGGTTCCGAATGCATCTGCTGAAAATAATACTTTGTCCGTTTCATCATATGTTACCATTACTTCCGGCCAGTGTACCATCGGTGCCATCACAAAGTGAAGGGTATGTTTTCCGGTATTTAATGTCTCGCCCTCTTTCACAGTAACGGAACGTTCTGCAATATCAAAGGTATAGAACTGCTGTATCATGCCAAAGGTCTTGGCATTTCCCACAACCTTTACTTCCGGATATTGTCTTACGATTTCTTCGATTAAAGCACAGTGATCCGGCTCCATATGGTTTACAATCATGTAATCCAGATTTCTTCCATCCAGTGCAAATGCCAGATTTTCTAAAAACTGTCCTGCAATGGAACGGTCTACGGTATCTAACAATACTGTTTTTTCATCCTTTAAAAGATAGGAATTATAGGATACCCCTCTTGGAATCGGGAATATGTTTTCAAATAAAGCAAGTCTTCTGTCACTTCCACCAATCCAGATGATATCTTCTGTTACTTTTCTTGTGCAATGCATCTATTTTCCTCCTTTTGCCATATTTGCTGTTATAATGTAATGTAATTTAATTATTATAAGTCGATTTAATTCTTGTATTTTTATTCTTAAGCTTTTCTTCCGCAGCACTGTTTGTATTTCTTACCACTTCCGCATGGGCACGGATCATTCGGGTAAACCTTTGCTGCCGCACGTTTCTTCGGCACGCCCTGTGCTGTTTCATCCTTATTGGTTCCGGTTACTTTTGCAACCTGCTCTCTTTCTACCTTCTGCTCTACTCTGACATGGAATAACAGACGTACGGTATCTTCCTGAATACTGTTAATCATCTCTTCGAACATGTCATAACCGCTCATCTTATACTCTACCAGCGGGTCTCTCTGGCCATAAGCCTGTAAACCGATACCCTGACGTAACTGATCCATATCATCAATATGATCCATCCACTTACGGTCAATGACTTTCAGTAAGATAACGCGCTCTAATTCACGGACAGCCTCCGGCTCTGGGAACTCAGCTTCCTTCTCCTCGTAGAGTTTTACAGCCTGTTCTTTTAAAGCATGTTTTAATTTCTTCTGATCCTTATATTCTTTTGCCTGTTCCGGTGTCACCTGCTGAAGTGGAATAATTGGGATCAGCAACTGGTTCAGTTCATTAATATCCCATTCTTCCGCTGGTAAATCCGGTGAAATACAGGTATCTACTGTATTTTCCACTCTGTCGGTAATCATCTTATAGATAACATCACGCATACTCTCGCCATTCAATACACGGAGACGCTCTGCATATATAATCTCTCTCTGGTCATTCATAACCTGATCATACTCCAACAGATTCTTACGAATTCCAAAGTTATTTCCCTCAATCTTCTTCTGTGCCTTTTCAATTGCACTGGTCAGCATCTTATGCTGAATCTGCTCACCTTCCGGCACACCCAAAGCATTAAACATGCCAAGCAGCTTCTCAGAACCAAACAGACGCATCAAATCATCTTCCAGTGAAATGAAGAACTGGGATTCTCCCGGGTCTCCCTGACGACCGGAACGTCCTCGCAGCTGGTTATCAATACGTCTGGATTCATGACGCTCAGTACCGATGATTTTCAGACCGCCGGCTTCCTTTGCTTCATCATCCAGCTTAATATCAGTACCACGACCAGCCATGTTGGTTGCGATGGTAACCGCACCATGTACACCGGCCTGTGCTACAATTTCAGCCTCTAACTCATGGAATTTTGCATTCAAGACTTTGTGTGGTATACCACGCTTATTCAACATGGAGCTTACCAGCTCAGAAGTATCGATATTAATTGTACCAACCAGAACCGGCTGTCCTTTCTTGTATGCTTCTTCTACTTCATCCACAACAGCATGGAATTTTTCTTTCTTGGTCTTATAAACAGCATCCTCTTTATCCACACGGATAACCGGTCTGTTGGTAGGAATCTCGATAACGTCCATTCCATAGATGTCACGGAACTCTTTTTCCTCTGTCAAAGCGGTACCGGTCATACCTGCTTTCTTATCATACTTATTGAAGAAGTTCTGGAATGTAATATTGGCAAGGGTCTTGCTCTCACGTTTTACTTTTACATGCTCTTTTGCTTCAATTGCCTGATGTAATCCATCAGAATAACGCCGGCCCGGCATAATACGTCCGGTAAATTCATCTACGATTAGTACCTGATCATCTTTTACCACATAATCCTGATCACGGAACATCAGATTGTGTGCACGCAGTGCTAAAATGATATTATGCTGAATCTCAAGATTATCCGGATCTGCAAGGTTATCAATGTGGAAAAACTGTTCTACCTTCTTTACACCTTCTAATGTCAGATTGACTACTTTATCCTTCTCATTTACCACGAAGTCTCCATCTTCTTCGATTTCCACTCCCATGATAGCATCCATCTTGGTGTATTCCTTCTGATCTTCACCACGTTTCATCTGTCTTGCCAGAATATCGCATGCCTCATAAATGCTGGTGGATTTGCCACTCTGTCCTGAAATGATAAGTGGTGTTCTTGCCTCGTCAATCAACACAGAATCGACCTCATCGATAATTGCAAAATGAAGCCCACGCTGTACTAACTGTTCCTTGTAAATCACCATGTTATCGCGCAGGTAATCGAATCCCAATTCATTATTGGTAATATAAGTAATGTCACAGTTATATGCATCCTGACGTTCCTTAGTGTCCATGCCGTTAAACACAACGCCAACAGTCAGTCCTAAGAATTCATGAACCTGTCCCATCCACTCAGCATCACGTTTTGCCAGATATTCGTTGACAGTTACAACATGTACGCCCTTTCCTTCCAATGCATTTAAGTATGCCGGCAGGGTAGATACCAATGTTTTTCCTTCACCGGTCTTCATCTCAGCGATACGTCCCTGATGCAGGATAATACCACCAATCAGCTGAACACGGTAATGTTCCATTCCAAGCACTCTCTTTGCCGCCTCACGAACGGTTGCATATGCTTCCGGAAGCAGATCGTCCAGTGTCTCACCATCGGCAAGTCTCTTTTTGAACTCTTTTGTCTTATCCTTTAACTGCTCATCAGTCAGTTCCTGCATGGCAGGCCGATAAGACTCTATCTTATCTATAAGCGGATAAATTCTTTTTAATTCTCTTTCGCTATGTGTTCCAAAGATTTTTTCTATTGCTTTCATATAATGCTCCTATCCATAATTTTGCTTACGCAACTATGAAATATTGTACCACTATCTGCCTTTCTTCACAATATCTAATCCAATGAACGTTTTATAAACTTTTTGTTAAATCAGTGGACTTTTTACAAACAGATGCTATAATAGGCAAAGATTGAACAGGCGATTGCAAAATAAAAAAACAGAATAAGATATTTTTATAGGTGAAAGACTTCACTTCTTTTTAATGGATATGAAATATCTCGTAACTCTTAGCACTTTATTTTTCTTGATTGCAGACTGTCTTTCCGGTTGCTTTGACATAGGATTCCAGAACTGTCCGCCGGTTGCGGATGCGACGTCAAAACCGCAACCGGCGGACAATTCTGGAATCATTGTCAAACATTGGAAAGGCAGTCGATATAACAAAAAGAAAAATAAAGTGCTTAGAGTTACAATATTTCATATCGGAAAAGAAGGTGGAGCCTTTCACCTCATAAAAAATATGTCATACACTATTTTTCATTTTGCAATCGCCTGGCAACAAGTCCAGGTATAGAAAGGAGTTTCTTATGCATTACACATACAAAACCAAAGGAACCTGTTCCACCCAGATTGATTTGGATTTAGAGGGAAATGTTTTAAAACATGTTACCTTTACCAACGGATGTAACGGCAACTTAAAGGCTATCTCTTCTTTGGTAGAAGGATTAACGGTAGAAGAAGTAGAAGAAAAATTAAAGGGCATCACCTGTGGATTCAAATCCACTTCCTGTGGTGACCAGCTTGCCCAGGCATGCTTAGCAGCCCTTGAAGCGCAGAAAAAAGAATCATAACATGGAAAGGGCATCATCTAAATCTTCTTAAGATGATGCCCTTTCATACTATTTCGTCCATTGGACTTTTACCTCATTTCGTATATTTCGTCTTCAATCCCTGAACCCTTCCTCCTGAATCCGTTCGCTTCTGAGTCCTGTTGGACTGGAACCATATCTTTACGTTGCCATTCTGATTCTCCATCCACTTTTCTTTTGTATTTACCTCAGGTTTTCCTTCCGATTCTGAATCCATGAACTGAATCTGATTTTATTATTTATTATGTTAGGTTTCATAATATCTGTCAGCTCTGCATTGGACCGTACCTTCCTTTCTTACTATTGCGTTTCTCTTCATCTAAACGCTTGTCCGATTCTGATTTAATATCCTGGTGGTATCGACCTCCTCTTACATTATTATGAGTTTGTTCCTTCTCTTTCTGGTGGAATCTCCTCCTTACTTTGTTTCCGTTCATTTGTTTCTTTTGATGATTTGATTATATCTAACTATAGTTCATTTGTCAACACTATTTTTAGAATTTTCTTAATTATTTTTCGTATTTGCTTTATTATATTACATATATTGTGTAAATTATCTGAATTTTCAGTTTTATTTAAATTGTTAAAACAACTACAGGAAACATATGTAATTGTAATCTGTCTGCGATGCCATTTCCTATTCGCTGATTTTCCACTCTACCTGGGCACTTTCTTCCTTCTGAAGAGAAAGCAGAAGCGTAAATAACTGATGAATGGTCTCCATCAATTTCTGGCTTGGAAGAATTGCATACTGGGCCAGCCGGTCCAAATCAAAATAGCGGACATTCGGATCCGGCAGGAATACCATGTTGGTGCTCCGCACTTCTTCTCCACAAGTCTCAATATTTTCATAAGTAATCATTACAAATTCATTTCCATGCTCTTCGCAGGAATAGGCTGTATAACACTCATCTACTACCCACTGCTTTCCGTCGGCTTCTACAACCGGCTTTTCGGATTCCTCTTTATATTCGCTAGTCTTCATCTCAACATTCCAGTGCTGCTTTCCTTCTTTGGTTCTCTCATATAAATGCTCTAATGTGCTGTTTAAAAATTCTGGTGTCATTTTTTGCTGTCTCCTTCTATTTACTATTGTTTTTGTTCTGTACTTTTATGTTGTGGCTGTCCGCAGTTGCATTCGGACAGCCTCGGTTATTTTTGTCCTTTTTTTCTATTATAACACAGCCGCTTCTGCTGTGAAACCATAAGAAACAATACTTTTTAATGCCTTTTCTTTAACGAAGCCCGGATTCCTTTGCCTCTGTTTCCAGTCCGTTGGCAAAATAATCCGCCATGGCAATAATCTGCCGCTGGATATTCCAGAATGTCTGTAAATCTTTTTCATAATTGCCGGCAAGCCGCTCATTGATTTCCTGTCCGGTCAGGTCTACGTGCATACGGAACATTTCTTTTAATACACTTTCTTCATATTCCGGTGTTGCAGATGCCAAAAGTTCTGCGATGCGGTCTGCATTTTCGTTTAACCGTCGTACCTGCTCCTCCGTATCCTTCGCTCTTCCTTCTTTTTTCTGGGTGATCAGTCCACCGGTAAGCTCTACTTGGCGCACCAGTAAATCTCTGAGGCTGTTCACCGTATTTTCCGGATAATATCTGCCGAAAAGGTCTGCTATTTCCTCTGCATTGTCAATTAATGCAGTAACCAGTTCCTGCTGATCCGGCAAATCCGCTGCCATGCTGACCAAAAGCATCCGGAGCAGGTAGGTATGATTCAGCCATGCCATCCGCATCAGTTCTTTTAAATTTCCTTTTCCATTGTTATTGGAAATCCCGGAATCTCCTGTATTTCCCGGCATTTCCGGTCTTGTGTATTCTTTGCCCGGGCATATTTCTATCTTCATTCCAATCTGTAAATTGTAAGGATTTATCCTTGGATTGCTTAAAATAATAGAGGATACCGTCGTCTTATACTGCCGTGAAAGTTTGTATAATGTATCCCCCGCTTCCACGGTATGTTCGATTGAATTGCTGCAGTTCACGCTGACCTCTTCCCATTCTTTCTTACTTTCGTATTAGTTTATGTCAAAAATGTTGATTGGTTCCCTGATTTGCTCTTGTCAAGGAATGCGATTGCGTATACAGTAAGGGAAAAGCATGTTTTTGCGAGGTGTATTATGTCCATTAAAATATTCGTTATGACCCACAAACAATTTGAAGCTCCCACCGATTCCATGTATGTTCCTCTGCAGGTCGGACATGCAATTTCTCCAGAATTGGGCTATCTTGCAGATGATACCGGAGATAATATTTCCCGGAAAAACAAAAGTTTCTGCGAGCTGACCGGCATTTACTGGCTCTGGAAAAATTACCATACCTGCGATTATATCGGCATCTGTCATTACCGCCGCTATCTCATAAATAGGCAGGGGCTTATTTTCACGGAAAAAGAGCTGATGCGGCTACTTCAGAAGCATGACATGATCACACCAAAGCTTCTGACTTTAAATACTTCGTATTTTAATGGTTTCAGCCAGAACCATCACCAGAAGGATCTGCTGATTACTGAGCAGGTCATTTCTGAAAAATACCCGGACTATGTGCCTGTTTTTCACCATATGGTTCATGATGTACATACTTATTTTGGGAATATTTTCATTACTTCAAAAGAACGATTTGATGCCTACTGTGAATGGCTGTTTGACATTCTCTTTGAAGTGGAGTGCCGGGTCGATATCAGTAGCTATGATAATTACTGTAAGCGGTTGTTTGGATTCCTGTCGGAGTTTCTGCTGACCGTCTACATTGCGAAGCAGAATCTCTCCACCTATGAATGTATGGTGGGGATGTCCGGTGAAAAGCATGAAACAAGAATGCTCCGGGAATCTCTGGCAAAATGTTTTGCGAATGGCGACTACCAGAAAGCCCAGTCCATTTTCATGGAAAGCTATGCGAAACGCCCGGACATTCTGATGGAAGCTTCTGATATTACCGGTGAACTGCACCTTTGCATGCAGGTAATTTCTACCTGTTCCTTTGAACAGGAACTTTATGGGCACAACCTTTTAGATATGATTCATGATTATCATTCCCTGATGGAATTCTGCCACCGGTTAAATGAAATTGTAAATCATTTTCTTACAGGGACAGAGTCTGCCGCTGATATTTCATGGCTCAAAAAATCCACTGCTCTCTCTCCGAAAGCAGTGGATATAGCGATTCAAATGTTCTGTTCTGATGAGGACTTAAAAGAGAAAGTATTTTCAAAAATCTGTTCCCATCTCAAAGATTTTTGAATTCCGGCTTCTTCCTTCTAATCTGCTCATCTTTCCGTTCCCACCTGTTTCTACTGGCAGGCTGCCATAGAAACGGTCCGGCATCCCGGTGAAATAATTTCGCAATGGTCAGAGAATGTTACGGTCATTCCCTCTTTTTCAAAAAATGCTTCAATTGCCGCTTTGAGCATACCCTCTTTACCATCACATGCACAAAATCCTAACGGTTCTACAACGGCTGTCTCCGCATCATGAAAGCTAATACGGTATGGCAGGCGTTGTTCATGTAACGCTGCATTCAGGTGTGCAATCTGGTTATAAGTAAATTCCTGTCTCATGAGCACCCCTCCTCTACGGTCGTATGACAACTCTCTCGTATTACTTCTAGTTATATATATTATAACTCAATTTTCTGAAAATAGGAAGTAAAATGTATTTACTTTCTGTTATATTTCCATTACCATATTAGTATATTACATTAGGTCATTGTCAACGAGATAAGTTGATACTGGAAAACTTTGGTATCGAAGAACCTTTTGTTTTTATAATATGAAATACCTGCATTTCTTATGTGTGTGTTTCGCTTGATGGTAAACTGTCTTTCCGTTGCTTTGACGGAATCGCTGCACTGTCCGTCGATTGTAGATGCCACCTAACGGCTGCAAGGGGCACCGGAAATTTCGGACAATATATCACTTTATCCGGCAAAATTCCAAGTGCCCCTAGCAGTCGTTATAAGGCATCTGCATTTCGACGAACCGTACAGCGATTTTGTCAAACATTGGAAAGATAGTTTTTATAACCAAAAGTGAAACACACACATTAGAAATTCGGTATTTTTATATCTAAAACAAAGGTCTTCGATACCAGAAGTTTTCCGGGGACAACATATCCTTGTGCGGTCAATACCTGAGTATATTAAATCAAAAGAGGAGAATGATATGTATGAATGTCCCAATTGTGGAGGAAATCTGAGGTTTGATATTCCAACACAATCACTTTTCTGTGACTACTGTCACACACAGCTGAATCCTTACAGCTATCAGAAGGATCACGATGCTGTGGAGACATCTACTTATGATGTCAACATTTTCACCTGTCCGCAATGCGGCGGTGAAATCTTAAGTACCGAGAATGCTGCAACCGGATTCTGCAGTTTCTGTGGTGCTTCTACGATTCTTGACAGCCGGATTGCCAGGGAAAAACGTCCTGACTACATTGTTCCTTTCCAGATTACCAAGGAGGACTGCAAGAAGGCTTATGGCAAAATGATGCGCCATGCCATTTTTGCCCCTAAGGAACTGAAAGACCCGCGCAATGTAGACAATTTCCGTGGGATTTATATGCCTTACTGGGTATATAACATTACCCACGAAGGTACGGTACAGCTGCCGGCTGAAAAAAGCCACCGGGAAGGTAACTATATTGTAACCGACCACTATAATCTGCTCTGCCAGACGGATGCCTATTATAAAGGGCTCTCTTATGATGCGTCTTCTTCTTTTTCGGATGTTATCAGCGAGAATATTGCTCCCTTTGATGTGCGCGGCATGAAAAGTTTTACTCCGTCCATTCTGTGTGGTTTCTATGCTGATACTGCCGATGTGGACAGTGATATTTATCTGGAGGACGCAAAAGCCATTGCCAATGAACAGACTTATTCCAAAGTCAAAAAAATACCTGCCTTCCAGGAATTTAATTTTATTTATCCGGAAACAGAGCATTATATGAGTTATGCATTAAATACGGAATGCAAGGAAGCTGCCAGCGCCATGCTTCCGGTATGGTTCTTATCCTACCGTAACAAAGACCGCGTTGCCTACGCTACAGTCAATGGACAGACCGGAAAGGTTGCTGCTGATATCCCGGTAGATAGCCGTAAATTTTTACTCGGTTCCTTTCTACTGGCTATCCCGGTTTTTCTGCTTTTAAATCTTTTCTTTACCATACGGCCTGCTTCAACCCTGATACTTTCTGCGGCACTGGCACTTTTTGCCTCCATTATTTATTTTGTGGAGCTGAGCGAAATCCATAGTCAGGAAACCTATGAGAATGACAGGGGATACCAGTCCAAACAGGGAAATGTCAAGAAAGAAGCCAAAGTAAAAGTAAACTTAAAACCCCATAAAAGCATGAAATCTAAATTTGAAAACATAATTCCTTATCTGTTTTTAGGTGTATTTGCAATTCAGGTTCTAATGGGAATCTTTAGTTCCGGCGGTTTTTCATTTTCTAAAATTGTCATGCTTATTGTTATCGGCGGTGGGGTTCTGACTTCGCTGTTTGGATTTTCCCAGTTCAGTGAAACAACCACCCGTGGAAAAATTCCGGGATTCCTAGGAGCTTTAATTTCCATTGCTGCTGCTGGAATGATTACTTTCCTGCATCCGGTTTCCGACCTTTATTACTATGGTGGTGCAATTGTATCTTTTGCCGGTATTATTTTTACGCTTCTTAGCATTTTAAAGGAATACAATATGCTTACCATGCGGAAACTGCCGCAGTTTAACCGACAGGGAGGTGATGACCGTGCCTGATACATATAAGAAGAAATATAGCTCTTTTTCTGCAAAAATAATTCTTGGCTGCCTGCTTGCATGTTTCTTCCTCTTACTTAACGGAAGTATTAACTGCAAAGCCGAAACCAAGACCTATACCAATAAAAGCACCGGTTATCAGGTTATCGTTGAGGACGATGCCAACCTTTTAACAGACGAGGAAGAAACCACCCTTGGAAAAGAGATGGCTCCGATTACCACTTACGGAAGTGTTGCTTTTAAATCCATCGATTACAATCCTTACTATTCTACTGAGGATTATATCCGAAGCTACTACCGCGACACCTTCGGTTCCACCAGTGCAACCGTATTTCTCATTGATATGGACAATCGTAACATCTGGATTCACAGCAACGGAACCATTTATGAAACCATTACGAAAAGTTATGCCAACACTATCACCGATAATGTATACAAATATGCCTCTGATGGTGATTATTACACCTGTGCATTTACCGCTTTTGGTCAGATTAATACATTACTCGAAGGTCGAAAAATTGCGCAGCCGATGAAATATATCAGTAATGCCTTTTTAGCAGTTATCATTGCTTTGTTGTTAAACTATTTTCTGGTACGTTCCTTCTCCCGTGCGAAGAGACCATCGAAAACAGATCTTTTAGGAAAGGTATTTACACAGTGCAATATTGCCAATCCAAATGTCCGCTTTATCCGGCAATCCCGTGTCTACAGTCCGCCTTCCAGCAGCGGCAGCGGTGGCAGCAGCGGTGGCGGCGGTGGCAGCAGCAGTGGTGGCGGCGGCGGTGGAGGCGGTGGCGGCGGCCACAGCTTCTAATCCCAAAGACCTGCCTTTTGCCGTTTCATACCGCTATTTCATAACCTGTAGGACCTGCCACCGGCAAATTCCTGCAGATGTCCGGAAATAGCAAAAATCCCATGGAGAATATTTCTGTTTCCATGGGATTCTTTTTGACGTTTTTTATATTGATATTTTTATACTGCTTTCTTTTCTAAATTTTTCATGATATTTAATTCACGCAGTGCATAGAAAATGGCAACGACAGCTGCAGCTGCATCTGCGATTGGTCCTGCATACATTACTCCGTCGATTCCCATAAACAAAGGGAAAATAAGAATCAGCGGCAGTAAAAACAGCACCTGCCTGGTCAGTGATACAACAATACCAAGTCTGGCTTTTCCAATGGATGTAAAGAAACCAGAAGACATTGGCTGGATTCCATTGATAAATGTCATAAACATAAAAATTCTGAAATACCGCTCTGCGAACTGGAAATATTCTGTACTTCCATCACCAAATACCGCCACCAGCTGATGTGGAAATATCTGAAACACAATAAAAAATACAACCCCCACCAGCACGGATATCTCAAAGGCACGCCAAAATGTTTTTCTTACTCTCCCAAAACTTCCCGCTCCATAATTAAAGCCCCAGATTGGCTGGCAGCCCTGGGAAATTCCAATACAGATTGCCATAAATACCATATTTACTTTTGAGATAATTCCAACGCAGGCAAGGGGGATATCTGTTCCATATACAGACATTTCTCCGTAATGACGCAACGTATTATTCATGGTAATCTGCACGATTGCCATGGCTATCTGGTTGATGCAGGAAGCCATTCCCAATGCTGCAATCGCTTTCATATATTTTACCCTTGGACGAAGCATGGAAAACCCAAGTTCCATTTTTCGGAATTTTACAAAATATATAATAACAAGCAGACCTGATACAAACTGTCCGATTACAGTCGCCCATGCGGCTCCTTTGATTCCCCAGTTAAATGTAAAAATAAATAACGGGTCTAAAATCGTGTTGATAATTGCGCCCACAAGCATGCAGGTCATGGAATAGGTCGGGCTTCTGTCCGCACGAATCAGATGCGTTCCACCGGTTGTAGATACCAGAAACGGGATTCCAAAGGCTGTAATAAATGTATAATCCTGTGCATATGGCAGCACATCCGGTGTTACACCAAATAAATACAGCAGCGGATTTAAAAACAGCAATACGATTGCCGCAATTATCACTCCACAGATAAACAGAAGACCCAGTCCTGTTCCTGCAATCTTATTTGCTTCTTCTACATTTCCTTTTCCGGTCTCCAGATTATAATTGGATGCACTTCCGATTCCAAGTAACAATGCCGTTGCCGTGCAGATAATGGATACCGGAAATGCAATATTTGTTGCGGCATTTCCAAGCATGCCAACGCCCTGTCCGATAAATATCTGATCTACTATATTATAAAGGGAACTTACCAGCATGCTGATGATTGCCGGTATTGCAAAGCGGGCAATCAGTTTCCCGATTTTTTCTTCCGCCAGCGGATTCTTCGTAGTTTCTACTGTATGTTCCATCACGGTCTCCTTTCTTTCTCCGGCGAGGGGGAAAGGCAATAAGTTAAAAGAAATATCCTTGGTATTCACAGCTTGTCTGACCTGACCATAAAATACCACCGTTCTATTACATATGTTTTTCTTTCTGCTATGAAAACCGTCTTTTTCATGTTTGACAGTAATACTGCACCGTTCGCTGAAATGCGGATGCATTTCAAGGACTGTTAGGGGCACTTGGAATTTCGTCTGGCAACAGGCAACGCTGGTACAGGGATGTACCAGCGAGGCACAGATGAACATGGATGTGAATTTGTGCCGGTTGCCAGACAAAGCAGGCTGTAAATCGAAATTCCTAGTGCCCCTTGCAGGACTTATGTGGCATCCGTATCCAGCGGACAGTACAGTATTCCAGTCAAAGCAGGCAAAAGACAGTTTACAATCAAGAAAAACATATGTGTAAGAACTGTAGGCATTTTAGGTCAAAGCCAGTCAATCTCTAAATACCAATGATATTTATTGTATCTTATAAGCTTTCCCCATCGCCTGCATAAAGCATTTCATACCGAACGATTGTAACACCCATTTTCTCCGAAGTCAAACCAGCGGTGGAAGAGATTTCATATGAAAAATATGTCTTTTGCAACTATACCCAAAGAATGGTATACTTAGCATAGATATGGAGGTCGTATGATACAGACAGATAAATTGGTACAATTCTATTGTGCCCAGTATAAAACCTTTGCGAAAAAGAAGCATAAAAAAGCGATACCGGAAACAGGTCCCTATCCGAAGCGGATGCAGCGGCTTTCCAAGGAACTGCTGGCTATCCATTCTCCGAAGATAAAACAGCCGCAGCTGGAGAATTATCACCGTCAGCTCCGTAATCTTGCCTATTTTGTTTATCGGGATGCCAATCCCATTTATATTATGCAGTTTGAGACTTATCTTGTTGCTTAGCTGGTCCGTCTTGATATCAGTTCCCTGCGGGACGAGGAACCGGAATTAATTACAGAGCGTTTCTTAAACTTTTTATATCAGGAAATGCCCCTTGCAATCTGCCGGCGCACCTTAAAGGATTTGTGCCATCAGTATGGACAATTTGGAATGCGTCATCAGATTGTCGGGATGGTTCCGTTGAAACCGGAAACAGAATTTCCACAGACCAGAGGCATGCAGCGGCATTTTATCCTGCATGTTGGTCCTACCAACTGTGGCAAAACTTATCACGCATTAGAGCGTTTAAAAGAGGCTTCGTGCGGAGTCTATCTTGGTCCTTTGCGTCTTCTGGCGCTGGAAATCTATGAGAAAATGAAAGATGCCGGCATTGCCTGTACGATGCTTACCGGAGAAGAATGCATTCCGGAGGAAAACAGCCGGATTACTTCTTCTACCATTGAAATGTTAGACATGGAACAGCACTATGATATTGCCGTTATTGATGAAGCACAGATGATTGCAGACCGTGACCGTGGGCACTCCTGGACCCGCGCTATTCTGGGGGTAAAAGCAGATGAAATCCATATCTGCATGAGTCCTGCTGCCGAGGAAGTTGTTACCCACCTCATAGCCCTTTGCGAGGATACCTTTGAGGTTCGCCACTATGAACGGAAAACTGCACTGGTCTGTGAGCAAGAGGCATTTGTTTTTCCGGATGATGTCACAGAAGGTGATGCACTAATCACTTTTACCAAGCGTGCTGTCTTAGACATTGCCGGACGATTAGAACGTGAGGGAATTCGTGCCAGTGTCATCTACGGCAGTCTTCCACCGGAAATCCGCAGAAGACAGATTCGTCTTTTCTTATGCCACGAAACCAAAGTAGTGGTTTCCACCGATGCCATCGGTATGGGACTGAATCTTCCGGTACGAAGAATTGTTTTTATCCAGACAGAAAAGTATGACGGCATTTCCACCCGCCCGCTTAATATTCCGGAGATACGGCAGATTGCCGGACGTGCCGGACGGTTTGGCATGTATGACACCGGTTATGTCAATGCCATGGGCGAGGATGCCAGAAATTATATTGCCAAACGTTTTGACCAGCCGGAACCGGTTATTAAGAAGGTAAGCCTTGGTTTCCCACATGTCCTTTTAGATATGGATGAGCCATTAAATGCCATTTTAAAAATATGGAAATCCGTAGAGCCCTCTGCTCCTTTTGAGAAAATCAGCATTGACGAAATTCTCTTTCTATATGATAAGGCATATAAAGCCCGTAAAGAAATCGATGGGTTTGAGGATAAACATACCCTCTACCGGATGCTGACCTGCTCCATTGATATCAAAAACCGGGATATCGTTGATTTGTGGCTCTATTACTGTAAAACCTATACTGCTGATGTCTCCCTTCATTTTCCATCACTGATTATGTGTAATGACAAGGGACTGATGCGTTACGAAACTTTTTATAAAATGCTGGACTTGTACCATCAGTTTTCCACCAGAATGGGAAAAATCTCTGATAGCGAGCGATTAAACCGGGAACGGGAAAAGACAGAAGATACAATTATGAAGCTTCTTGCCAAAGATAAGAAGGATTATATCCGCACCTGTAAATACTGCGGCGTAACGCTGCCGGTAGGTTATCCGTTCCGGGTCTGTGAGAAGTGTTATGGACACAGTCCCTATAAAAAAATCTGATAACAGGAGGTAATCATTATGTTTCTTTCCATTGAGTCCAAACATCCAAAATTTTATCAGGTCTTCCGGGTTTTCATCGTATTTTTTGCATCGATTCTGTATGCATGGAACCTGCGTTGTTTTGCGAAAACTGCCGGATTATTTCCGGGCGGCTTTGCCGGAGTGTCCCTGCTCTTACAGAAAATCGGGCTGACCTTTTTCCATATTGATATTCCATATACCTTTTTCAATGTGGTTTTAAATATTTTCCCAATCTATATCGGTTTCCGGTTCCTTGGGAAAAAATTTACCTGGTACTCGATTCTTACGATTTTCTTATCCAGTATTTTCGTAGACCTGCTGCCGGCTTATGTATTTACACAGGATGTTCTTTTAATCAGTGTGTTCGGTGGTCTTTTAAACGGATTTGCCATCTGCCTGTGCTTAAACGTTGGAACTACTACCGGTGGAACCGATTTTATCAGTATTTATCTTTCTTCCCAGAAGGGAATTGATGCATGGAATTATATTCTCCTTGGCAATGTCATTATCCTTGCCATTGCAGGTGCTCTCTTTGGCTGGTCTATTGCACTTTATTCCATTATTTACCAGTTCTGCAGCACCCAGGTAATTCAGATGCTTTATAAGCGTTACAAGAAAGAGACTCTGTTTATTATTTCCGATAAATCCAATGAAATTTATCATGCAATCCGGGAAACCACCAACCATGATGCCACCCTCTTTCAGGGCATTGGCTGTTATGAAGAAAAAGAAAAGACGCTTATCTACTCCGTCATTAATACGGAGGCTAAGCGCCAGTTAATTCCTATGATACGTTCCATCGACCCACACGCCTTTATCAATATTGTAAAGACGGAGGAATTGGAAGGCCGGTTTCACAATACTCCAAATGATTAATGCATCATCCGGTATACAAAACTACTTTTCCTGATACCGGTCATAAATTTTCTCCGGTGTCATCAACGAAACTTCATCGATGAAAGCATTTCGGAATGTCATGGTACCGCCCTGACATTCCTTTGTTTTTTCTGCGGCTGCCTCGCCGCACAATCCAATAAAACTGCAGCAGGCTGCTGCCGCTTCTATGGTTGCTTCTGTTCCAAGAAATGCACCCAGAATAACCGATGACATACAACCGCTTCCGGTAATATGTGCCATCATTTCATGGCCTCTTCTGCATTCAAAGACTTCTACGCCATCCGTAATCACATCCACTGCACCGGATGCAATCAGTATGGTCTTCTGTACTTTCGCATACTGTTTCATGCTTTCCACATCAACAGACTTATCTGATGCATCCACACCGGTTACGGTATTGCGGTCCTTTAACAGTGCACGAATCTCAGAATAATTTCCCCGAATGCAGGTCGGGTGAATTTCTTTTATCAAAGTCTGGCATTTCATCCGCCGGTAAGTAGAACCGGAAATTCCTACCGGGTCTAATACAATGGCATGTCCCATTTCATCTGCTTTCTTTCCGGCTTTTTCCATAGCTTCAAAATCCGCAATAGCTCCAAGATTGCAGACTAAGGCTGCTGCCCCTTCTGTTATCTCTTCCACTTCCAGCGGATGATGTGCCATGGTCGGAGATGCGCCTGCTGCCAGCAGAATATTGGCACAGTCATTGACGGTCACCGCATTGGTTATACAGTGAATGACCGGACGTTTCTTTTTTATCTCATGATGCAGTTCTGCAATTTTTCCGGCTTCTAATTCCATATTCTAGTTCTCCAGACTGTCTTTCATCTTTGCTAACATTCCTGATTTCTTTAAAGGAATGGTAATAATCATTGCAATAATGGTTCCGCCACAGGTACTGATTAAGAATGGTACTACAAAAGTAAATAATGCAGCTGCTGTATTTCCCATTACCAGATAAGCAACCGGATAAGAAAGCATTCCACCGATAATTCCGGTTCCTACTACCTCACCGATATATGCAAATGGGAGTTTCTTTCCATATTTATAAAGGAGTCCGCCAAGAAGTGCTCCACACATACTTCCCGGAAATGCCAGTGGACTTCCCAATGCTAAAAGGTTACGGATTAAGGATGCAATAAATGCCTGGGCAAGTCCCCACCAAGGTCCTACCAGAACAGCACACAGTACGTTTACAAGATGCTGTACCGGGGCACATTTTGAGCCGAATACCGGAAATGAAAACAGGCTTCCTACGACTGCGATTGCTGCAAAAATTGCGGTTACGGTTAATTTTTTTAAGTTTGATTTGTGATTCATTTTGTCCTCTCTTCTGTTCCCATCCGAGAGGACGGGAACCTCTTAGTTTTTCTTTACTGCTTCTGCAACTTTTTCCACAATCACGCAGAGAATGACGGTAACCACCATATCCGGAAGTGTATTTCCAACCGGAGTATCAATGTGCATCAGCACACGGTAAAGCACAAATCCGATAAGCCAGACACCAAGATTACGCCACTGAAATGCCATGTCTTTTGCATTGGCTTTCTTTAAAATAAAGTAATCTGCAATCTGTACGGCAATCATCGGAGCAAAGACAGAACCGATAAGATATAAGAAATTTGTAATGTTATCCATTGGATATACAATTGCTGCAACAGTTCCGATTACCGTTACAATAATTGCTGCCCATTTCTCATTGATTTTCTCAGAAATGGATACACTGGAAACACCTGCAGAATAAGCATCCAAGAAAGTCGTTGTTACTGTTGAGAAAATGATAATCACAAGTCCTACGATACCAAATCCGGTCTTTAACATAATCTGTGCAATATCATATTCACCGGTAATAAGTGCTGCACCCATACCAATGACATACATGAAAATACTGACCAGACTGTATACAACAACGCTGACTGCGGTTGCTGCAAATGGTTTTTCTGCTTCTCTTGTATAATCACTGATTAATGGCAGCCAGGAAAGTGGCATTGCTACCGCAAGCTCTACGGCTGCGCCAAAGGTAAGGCTTCCATCATCCACGATTGCCGGAATGGCTCCATTTCCAATAAAAATCACTTTAAACAATACCAGTGACAGGATAAATAATGCGGTCATTGCAACGGTATTGAGCTTTCCAAGATTGGTAAGTCCAATCAGAATCCAAAGGATAATGAGGACTCCGATAATGGCTGCCCAGAACCAGTTTGCTACCGGAATAACACCATTGGCTGCCAGTGCGCCATCATAAATCATTATGGCTGTCCATCCTACCAGCTGCAATACATTCAACGCTGCAAAAAGAAGGCTTCCCTTCTCTCCAAAGCTCATTTTTACGGTTTCCATGGCACTTCTTCGTTCTCTTGCACCAATCATCCCTGCTGCAAACATCATCAGTCCACCGATTAAGTGTCCTAATAAGATAGCTGCCATGGCTTTTCCAAATCCAAGCGGTGCAAAATAAGTTCCGGTTAAAATTTCAGCAATGGATACGCCGGCTCCAAACCAGATTAATCCATTACTGAATACAGATGTCTTCTTCTCATTCATTGGTATATTCTCCTTCTATTGCAAATGCGTGATTCATCGGGCCGCTTCCCTTTCCCAGATCCAACATGGCTGCCAGTGCGCCGGATATGTAATTCTTTGCGTACTGCACGGATGTTTCCAGGCTGCGTCCCTTGGCAAGATTAGATGCTATGGCAGATGATAAGGTACAACCGGTTCCGTGGGTGTTTGGATTGTCAATTCTCTTTCCGTGGAACCATACCGGCTCTTTGTCCTTCTGCCAGAGCAAATCATTGGCATCATTTAACTGATGTCCGCCTTTTAACAGCACGGCACAACCGAAGGTTTTACAAATGATTTCTGCTGCTTTTTCCATATCTGCTTCTGTCTTTATCTCCATACCGGAAAGCACTTCCGCTTCCGGGATATTTGGGGTTATAACAGTTGCCAGAGGCAATAATTTAGTTTTCAATGTACCGATAGCGTCATCGCTGATGAGCTTTGCTCCGCTGGTCGCTACCATAACAGGATCCACGACTATATTTTTTGCGTGGTACGCTGTCAGTTTGTCCGCAATTGTCTCTATCAGAGCACTGGAAGAGACCATTCCGGTCTTCACTGCATCCGGATATATATCCGTAAAAATACGATCCAGCTCCTCTGCCAAAAATTCTGGAGTTACCTCCATAATGTCTGTTACGCCGGTTGTATTCTGGGCAGTAAGTGCCGTGATCGCACTCATGGCGTATACGCCATTGGCGGTCATCGTCTTAATATCTGCCTGGATGCCGGCGCCTCCACTGGAATCACTTCCAGCGATTGTTAATGCTGTGTTCATACATTTGTCTCCTTTGCATTAATTTTGTATAGCGACCTAAGGTGGTGCCCCCAATCTGCCGCTGAATTGTTCAGATGAATCATTTTCTGATACGGGCTTCGGCTTGTCCTGAAATACCTTCTTTGACTATAAGAGGCTCTAGGATTTCCCGGAAGTATATCTTTTTTCCGGCAAACGGCGAAAAGTCGCATCCTTGCTCCATTCCGCCTCGCCGGCACATCCATGATGCCGGCGTTGCCTGTTGCATAAGGGAAATCCAATAGCCTCTAACAGCCAAAGAAATGGTATTATCAGAACAATCCGAATCCCTTATTCACCAAAATCATCATCTGCACTTTATATAAGTAAGACTTTTTTATGTCCTATCTTATTCATGATTTTTTACTACCATATTTACTTTTTGCAACAGTTCTTTCGTTCCCTCTTCGATGTCTTCACATGCGAAGATTCCACTTACAACTGCTGCTCCTGCAATTTCGCATCCTTTTAATTTCAGGATGTTATCGTGGTTGACGCCGCCAATTGCGACTACGGGGATGGTGACGCTCTGACAGATTTCCTGCAGGAGGGTTAGTTCCATCGGCTTTGCATCAGTCTTGGTGCTGCTGCCAAATACGGCTCCGCTTCCTAAGTAATCTGCACCGGCTCTTTCTGCTGCCTGTGCCTGCTCTACGGTTTTCGCAGTCACTCCGATGATTTTATCTGTTCCAAGAATTTTTCTTGCACGGGTCAGCTCCATATCGGACTGTCCCACATGCACGCCATCGGCTCCTATCCTTTCTGCCAGTTCCACATTATCATTGATGATCAATGGTACCCTATAACGGTGGCAGAGTTCCAAAAGGCTTCTGCCTTCTGCCTCAAATTCCGGCTCGGATAATTCTTTTTCCCGAAGCTGCACTAAAGTAACTCCGCCCTTCAATGCTCTTTCTACCTGCTCATATAAGGTCTCTCCCTTAAGCCAGCTACGGTCGGTAACGGCATAAAGAAGAAGCTGTTCTCTTGTAATATTCATATGTGATTTCTCCTCACTACCTGCAAAAACAAAAGTGCAGGACCTCTGTAAAAAAGATTCCTGCACACTAAGTAATCGCACCTGCGTTTCGTTATCTCCCTACGTTGGCATTATCCAAATCAGGTTCTGGGTTAAAGCTTCTGCTTACTCTCAGCCCGCCTGTGCGAGCACCCCGTTTTTCAACGATTTTCATTATACACATTCCCCACAAAAAAGCAAGCTATGTTTTCCATAAAATACCTTGAAAACCACAAAAAAATGGCTTAGAATTAGTTTAGCTTATTACATCATTGTACGAAAGAGAAGGATTAAGAATATCTATGAATTATGATGAAAATGTTTTTAAAGCCAAGGCCAATATCAAAGCCCGCAGAATCTGGCTTGTATTTTCCCTGCTGCTGACCGCTAACTATGGTGCCGATATGTCCAACGGTCTCTATCCATCGAAGCAGTATCTCTATTTTGTTCTGCTCTGCTGGATTCCATTTTTTATTGGAGAATTATTTCTAAAAATCAAAGGCAAAACTACTGACATCTATCGCTATATACTGGTGCTTGGTTACGGTATCTTTTATACTTATCTTTTATGTACCACAGCATCCCCAATTGCATTTACCTACATTCTGCCGGTAACCAGTCTTTTAATTATTTTTAAAGACCGGAAATTCATGCTACAGTGCGGTATTGCAAATACTATCAGCGTAGTGATCAGTATTATTTACCGCTATATGGTATTAAGCTGCACCACTGCTACTGACGTAAAGAATTATCAGCTGCAGATATCCTGCCTGATTCTGTGCTATATCTGTTATATCATGTCCATCCGCCATTTAAATGAGGCTGACGGTGCACTGACAGACAGTATCAAGGATGATTTACATCGTGTGGTAAATACCGTAGAAAAGGTGAAAACTGCCAGCAATAACGTTATGGACGGTATCACCGTTGTCCGGGAACTGGCTAATGAAAATAAACACGGTTCTGACGTTGTCTTAAAAGGAATGAACAATCTGACCAACAACAATCAGGAATTACAGAACCGTACGACTTCTTCCCTTGATATGACAACTGACATCAATTCCCAGGTAGAACATGTCGGCTCCATGATTCAGGAAATGGTTTCTCTTACCAATGAATCTATTCATCATGCACAGGTCAGTTCTGCTGACTTGGATAGTCTTGTTACAACTGCAGGAACCATGTCCAGACTTTCCAATGAAGTAGAACAGGTTCTGACAGAATTTACCTCTGAATTTGAAAAAGTAAAATCCGAAACCGGAACCATCGACAATATCTCCGGTCAGACCAATCTTCTTGCCTTAAATGCTTCCATTGAAGCTGCAAGAGCCGGAGAAGCAGGAAAAGGATTTGCTGTTGTTGCTGAGGAAATCCGTACCTTGAGCACTGAAACCAAGGCTTCTTCCAAACAGATCCAGGATGCGCTGATGCGTTTGGATGAAATCTCCGGCAAGATGACAAAATCCATTGAAGAGACCTTAAAACTTATTCAGCTTACTCTTGAGAAAGTCACACTGACAGGTGAAAACGTAAATAAAATTACCGCTGACTCATCTCAGATGGGTGAGCATATACAGGTCATTGACAATGCAATCAAAGAAGTGGAAACATCAAACCGCCAGTTAGTAGAAAATATGAAGTATATTTCTGAAATTGTCGATACCATGACACTCTGCATTCATGATTCTGATGATATCAGTCAGCTTATGGTAAGCAAATATGATGAAAGTGCTAACAATATTAACAGCATAGAAAATGAAATCCAGGCGTTGATGTGCAAGCTTGGAATCGGCGGCTTCATGGGTATTGAGGATATCAATCCTGGTATGAAAGCAACCATCCGCCTGACGGAGAACCCTGACTATATTTTCCATGGTGAAGTTCTGAAACAGTATTCCAACCAGATTATACTTTCTCTGGAAGAAAAGATTTCTCTTCGTAACTGCGAATCCTGTTCCATCCAGATTACTGTTGGAAATGTACTATACTGCTGGGATAATGCTTCCATCCATGTAGATAAAACAACCTCTGATTTCGTCGTAGAAATCACCGGCAGTCCAAATATTTTAAACCGACGGAAATATCCTCGTGCCGACCTTTCCAATTTCTGTAATATTACAGTTAAGAACACCGGAGAAACCTTCCAGGGACGTATGGAAAATATCAGTGCCAACGGATTTGCTTTCCTTTGCGATGCACCGTTCTTTGCAGATAGCAAAGGGACTGATATTCTCTTAAATATCCTTTCCTTTGATTTACCGGATCAGGCTGCTTTGGAAGGTCATATTATCCGAAGTTCCGACGACGAAGGCATGTATATCGTCGGCTGCCAGATGCCGGAAGACAATATGGCAATTAAAGATTATGTAGAACAGTTGCTAGGATAAAAGAAAACTCATAGCAGATTCCCAGTCGGAATTTACTATGAGTTTTCTTTTTGGTCTGTACCTTGTATTTGTAATCCCCGGCTTTATTTTCCTGCTTCATTTAATGTTGCAGGATAAATGCTTCGATTTCCGATAAATCTTTGGAAATCAGCAGACGGTTAAAATCTTCTTTTGCTGCAAAGCCTGAGCTCTGCATTTCTTCGAAAAATGCTTTCAGTGGCTGATAGAAGCCATCAATATCATAAAGAATGCATGGATTCTCATTGATGTGAAGACGCTGCAGGGATATGATATCCGATAACTCGTCTAAGGTTCCCGGACCACCCGGCAGTGCAATGTAAGCATCCGCTAATTCTATCATTTTCGCTTTCCGCTCTGCCATGTCTTTCGTATCTATGTACTCTGTTAAAAACTGGTGTCTGCGGTTTTGAATGGATTCCACCTGCGGCAGTACACCGATTACTTTCCCAGCATTGGATAAGACGGAATTGGCTATGGTTCCCATCAATCCGCCACGAGCTCCACCATATACCAGCGTGTGTCCGTTCTCTGCAATCCACATACCAAGGGCTACTGCACCGATGGTATATGCTTCTTTACTTCCTGCGGATGAACCGCAATATACTGCTATATTCATATGCTCTCCTCTGCTACTTTTCCTGACGTTCTACTTCCATATTTTTAGGCAATACAAGATTTAAAATAATGGCAGTAAGGAATACAACTGCTACACAGTTTTCTGCAAAGATAGAACGGATAATGCCTGGGAAGATTGCAAATAAATCCGGCAGCTGGGTAAAGCCTAATCCGATACTTAAGGACAGTGCCGATATGGTAATATTTCTCTGGGAAAATCCACATTTTCCAATCATCTGCAGTCCACTGATTACAATAGTTCCGAACATCATAATTGTACATCCGCCCAGAACTGCACTTGGCAGTGTGGCAAGTACTGCACCTACTACCGGGAAAATTCCTGCCAGGATCATAATTATGGCCCCCGTTGCAATGACAAAACGGTTTACAACCTTGGTCATGGCAACCAGACCTACATTCTGGCTGAAGGATGTAATCGGCATACAGCCAAATACCGAAGATAATGCACTGACAAATCCATCACAGGCAAGTGAGCCCGCAGTCTCTTTCTGGGTGACATCACGGTTTAAGCCGGATGATGCCAGTGCCGAGGTATCTCCAATTGTCTCGGTTGCTGACACTAAGAATATCAAAACAAATGCGATAATAGCATCTGCATGAAATTCCATTTTAAATGGCATCAGATGCGGCAGTGCCAGAAGGCTTGTATCGGAAAGTGCTGAAAAATCTACCACACCCATACACAATGCCACAATATAACCTACAATCAGTCCAAACAGTACGGATAACTGTTTGAAATAGGATTTTGCTACAATATTAAATACGATACAGCATACCAGTGTCACAGTTCCAAGTATCCAGTTGGTTGCAGATCCGAAATCTGCACTGCTGCTGCCACCACCAAAGGAATCTGCGCCTACTTCAAGCAGGGAAAATCCAATTGCTGTTACAACGGTAGCTGCTACAATCGGTGTTACCAGTTTCATCCAGTATTTGGATAAAAGTCCAAGGACACCTTCTACGATACCTCCAACAAGAACCGCTCCCATGATTGCTCCATAGCCATACTGTCCGCCAATGACACAGGCAATGGATACAAAGGTAAAGGAAATTCCCATGACAATCGGAAGTCTCGAACCGATTCTCCAGATTGGGAATAACTGAATCAGTGTTCCGATTCCGGCAATCATCATTGCACTCTGAATAATCATTGCCGTATTCTTTGCATCCATTCCGCAGGCCCCTGCCACAATCAGAATCGGTGCAATATTGGCTACAAACATAGCTAAAATATGCTGCAAGCCAAATGGAATTGCATTTAAAACCGGCACTTTGCCATCCAGCGAATAAATATTATCTACGCTGGCTTTCTGACCTGCTGCCATACCATCTTTTGTGTTTTTTCTTTCTGAAAAACTCATTTTCTTTTTTCCTCCGTTATCTGTTTCCGCAATAGCATGCTCACTATCTTTTTTATCTTATGACGGAATAAAGGGGAGGTCAACTGCTTTTTACAATTTCCAGCCTGCTGCCTGAAGCTGTGTCTTTGCCATATGCCGATAAACACCATCCTTTGCTGTAAGTTCTTCCGGCGCACCCTTTAAAAATGCTCTTGCAATAGACGGAATCGTATTAGGCTCTCCAGTCTATTATGCGGGGGCAAGTGGACAGTTACATCATTTCTTGACCGAGCATTTTTTGCAGGGATTCAGTTAAAGCTCTTCCCCGCAGGATTCAATCACTTTTTTGTACCAGTAAAAAGAATCTTTGCGGATTCTGGAAAAGTCTCCGGTTCCGTCATCATTTTTATTTACATAGATAAGACCATAACGCTTCTTGAATTCTCCGGTGGAGGCACTGACAAGATCTGTACAGCCCCAGCAGGTGTAGCCGATCAGATCTACTCCGTCATGGATTGCTTCCTTCATCTGCTCTATATGGCGGCGCATATATTCAATACGGTAATCATCGTGAATCTTTCCATCCTCTGTCAGCTGATCCACCGCCCCAAGACCATTTTCCACGATCATGATCGGAATCTGATAGCGGTCATAGATCTGGTTCAGAACATAGCGAAGACCAGTTGCATCGATCTGCCAGCCCCAGTCGGAAGCTTTCAGATATGGATTTTTCAGATTGTCACTTCCATTTCCGGCCGTTTTCTCTCCGTCCTTTGTCACGCTGACACAGCTACTGGAATAATAGCTGATAGTGAAAAAGTCCACCGTACCCTTCTTGAGGATCTCTTTATCCTCCTGAAGAACCTCCAGCTGGATTCCGTGCTCCTCAAAGTATCTCGCTGCAAATCCCGGATAATATCCTCTTACATGAACATCACCGGCAATGGAATTGTGGATCTGCCCAAACTGCTGTGCATATAAGATATCATCCGGATGGCAGGTATATGGATAACCATTGTGATAAGCAAGCATACAGCCAAGCATAAACTCCGGATTGATCTCATGAGCCATGGAAACTGCAAGTGCACTTGCTACCAGCTGGTGATGCATTGCCTGATAACGGCTCTGCTCACATACATCCTTCGGGTCCAGCATTCCTGCACAGAATACCGCACCAAAGTCCTGCGTCAGCATATTGATCTCATTAAAAGTCAGCCAATATTTTACCTTACCTTTATATCTCTCAAATAAAACCTTTGCAAATCGAAGATAGAAATCGATCATCTTACGGTTTTTCCATCCGCCATACTCCAGAGAAAGATGAAGGGGATTCTCATAATGAGAGATCGTTATCAGCGGCTCAATGTTATATTTTCTCAACTCATCGATCACATTGTCGTAGAACTTAAGGCCTTCCTCATTTGGAGTTTCCTCATCCCCGTTTGGGAACACTCTGGACCAAGAAATAGAAAAACGATATACCTTAAATCCCATCTCTGCAAAAAGAGCAATATCCTCTTTCCAGTGATGATAAAAATCAGTTGCCTGGTGATTGGGATAAAATTCTTCCGGTAACGGTGCCGGCGGTGTAAGACGACGTTCCTTATCCACACTTCCTCCTGTCAGGACATCTGCAATGGACGGACCTCTGCCATCCTCATCCCAACCGCCTTCATACTGGTTTGCAGCAGTTGCTCCGCCCCAGAGAAATTTTTCCGGCATACGGTTATAATTTTTCATTTTTTAATTTTCTCCTTTTTACAAACACCAGGCGGATCTGTTATCTCCGCCTGATGTTTCGTTGTTATTCTTATACAATAGTCAGAAATTTATCTCCTGCATTTACAGCTGCATCTTCTTTTTCCATGCATACTGCTTTGATATAATCAGAAATATTGGTCACAACAACCGGTGTGATCAGATCATATCCTTCTTTCTTAATGGCATCCATATCGAATTCCACAAGAAGCTTTCCTTTTTTTACCTTATCTCCCTCAGAAACATGGGATTTAAAATATTTACCATTTAAATTTACAGTATCAATTCCGATGTGGATCAGAATTTCTGCTCCACTTTCTGTCACAAACATGATTCCATGTTTGCTCTCCATGATATTTGCCACCGTACCATCTGCCGGTGCATAAACCTTTCCTTCTGATGGAACGATCGCTGCTCCGTCACCTAAAACCTTATCAGCAAAAGTTTTATCCGGAACATCGGAAAGTGCTTTTACAGTTCCTGCTACCGGTGCACAAAGCTCGATCTTATCTACAAGCGGAGCGTTCTGCTGTGCCGGCTGTTTTTCTGTATCTGTGTTCTGTACTTCATCCTCTGTCTCAGCCTTTACATCCTCAAATCCGAAGATAAGTGTAAGAACAAAAGCAGCTACAAAAGATACCACGATCATAATGATTCCATAAATCAGATTGCTTAATCCCTTCTCGCCGATAAACGCCGGGATTGCCATGATACAATTCTGTGCAATGTAAAGAGAAACCTGAAGAAGTCCTCCTACGATACCACCGATTCCGGCTGCGATGGAAGCTGCTACAACCGGTCTTTTCAGTTTCAGTGTAACACCATACAGAGCAGGCTCTGTGATACCCATAAGAGCGGAAACACCGGCTGCACTTGCCAGCTGTTTCATGTTGCTGTCCTTGGATCTTACAGCTACTGCAAGAGAAGCTCCGGACTGTGCAAGGTTAGAGCATACCTGAGATACAAAGATCAGTGTATCGCTACCACCGGTTGCAATGGCATTCAGTCCGATCGGTGTCAGCGCATGGTGCATACCGGTCATAACGATGAACGGGAAGGTTGCTGCAAGGATACCTACAATAATGAAACCAAGTTTTACGGACAGGAAGTTGATGGCTACCGCAAGTCCGTTACCAATAATTGTTCCGATCGGTCCAACTACGATCAGGGCAATCGGTGCACTGATCAGAATTACCAGTGTCGGGTTCAGGATCAGTTTTACCATTTTCGGTGTGATCTTATCAACCAGAATCTCAATATAATGTGTGATCCATACCATCAGGATAACCGGAATAACGGAATAAGAATAAGTTGCTTTTGTGATCGGCAGACCAAACAGTGTGATTGCCGCATCACCAGCTACCATAGTTACAAAGGTAGGGCTTAAGTAAACACCGGCAATAAACAGCGCCAGTGACTGGTTCACGCGGAAAACCTTGGCAGCATTTGCTGCGATCAGGAACGGCATGAAGTAGAAAGTAACATCTCCGATAAAACTGATCACCTGGTAGGTACTGCTTGTTTCTGATACCAGATGAAAAGTTGTCAGCAGGGTAAGTACAACTTTGATCATACCGGCTGCAGTCAGGGCAGGGATCATCGGGGTCATACATCCGGTGATGGCATCGATAACTTTTGAAACAACACTCTTTGAGCTGTCAGAGTTCGCTGCCGGTGCATCATCGGTAGGAACGCCTTTGTCTTCCAATGCCTTGTAAACAGCATTTACTTCGTTTCCTGCGATAACCTGGAACTGATCTTCATGCCAGTTAACGCCGGAGATCTCAGAAAGCTTTAAGATCTCTTTCTCGTTGATCTTCGATCTGTCTTTCACATAGAAACGAAGCCTTGTCATGCAGTGGAACAGACGGGTGATATTATCTTTTCCGCCCAGCGCTGCAATCAGTGTGTCTGCAGTTTTTGCATAGTCCTTTTTCATTTGGGGACCTCCTTTAATAATAAATATTGAAATTTATATTAAAGGTCTTGCCTGAAAAGATACGCACATGGCACGTATTTCAGTAACAATCCATTAACACCTAATTTATAAAACAATCTCTTTTCACAGATTTTTCAGACGTTTATGGTCTTCTGTGATCTTCTGGATATGAATCGTCAGATACAGCATTTCGTCCTCAGTCATAGCGTATTTATATTCCTCTTCCATCATAAGATAGATCATTTTTACACAGCCGTAAGCTTCTCTGTACTGCTCCTTGATAATCTTGAAAAGCTCCTGATTCTCATCATAGTGAAGCTCTTTATGAAGGAATCTCTGGGCAAAATATTTCAGATGCGTGAGAAACCGCTGATAATACAGATTATCCTCCTGAAATTCCATATTGTCATAATACTTCTCCACGATGTCCAGGATCTGATGTACGATAATGGAAATCTGATAGCTGTCCGTCTTGCCGCCATCTTCCGCATTCACAAAATGCAATGCAAAAAATCCTGCTTCATCTGCAGAAAGATCTACCTCGAACATCTCATTTACCTTTTTCAGTAATTCCAAGCCGATCTCATATTCCTTATGATAAAGCTGCTTGATATCCAGAAGCAGCATATTCTGAAGGCGGATCCCGTTTTCAAGTCTGGAGATCGCACCCATGATATGGTCGCTAAGGGAAAAATAAATACTGTCATTTAATTTCATCCCCTCTTTTTCCTTCACTTCATTTACAAAAGCTCCCACAAAATCCAGATATTTTTCCGGAATAGCAGTCAGATAACCCTGTATCTCCTTGCTGATCTGGGCATTTTCCGCAGTAAAGATCTTCTCGATCCTGGACTCCTCCACTTGCTGTCCTTTCTTTTTCTGAAAGGCAATTCCGCAGCCCTTTACAATAACTTCATGTCCCTGTCCATCCCTGGACAGTATCAGATTATTATTCAAAATCTTATGGATAACCATATTCCTGTTCCCTCGCTGCCATTCAAATAAAAAAGACCATTACAGTATATAGAAAACCTATTCCTATACTACTATAAGGTCTTGCCTGACGATAAATAAATATTTCAGTAACAATCCTTCTGATTCGTAACTATTTAATAACTGTGTGTAATAGTATCAGAAAAAATATATGTTGTCTATCTGGAATATTTAATAAAATATTTATAATATTTTTGTGAACTTTGACAAAATCCCCTAATGTTCCTGCCATACGGATGATATGTACCCTCTTTCTCCATTAAAAAAAGAGCCCCAAACATACCAAAAAATATGTTTAGGACTCTACCTATGACGGGATAATGAAGTTTACTAATTTCAGGATAATAGAGTTTGCTAATTTACAGTTTACTACTCAAACTCGCAGAGTCTGGTTTAATTCAGATTATTTCAATGCAGTTATCTATACTATTGTGTATTGATAAACTGCATCTTTTCCACACATTATTTTTCGTTTCACATATTTTTAGTACCAATCCAGTACCATTGCACTTTTTTATTATTGTGTGTAGTTCTGGTGGCTTGCAGGTTCGTTTACTATTCACAGAATAATTTTCTGCCGACTTGCTTGTCCACCTATGGAAATTATAATCTCCAGTCGATATTTCTGCAAGAAAAAGTTTTGTGGTACTAATGGTTAGTACCACGATTGTTTTCTATGTACTGAGCGAAATCAATTACCTTTGCCGGCTTTCTCTTCGCAACAATCCCTAATCGTTCCATGTCTAATTTAAAAAGTTCACTCGGATATCCATACGCATCAAATCCCTCTGGCTGGCAGATATCTCTGTTCAGATACTCACTAAGTTTCCATTGATACTTTGCTTCTTTCTCCAGCTTTTTACCAAAATACTGTGCATCCATTACCATTCTGTTAATGCCACCAACCGATTTCCTACCATGAGTTTTGGTTATAGTTGTATCGCCTGACATTTTAAAATACAGCCCTATCTGCTCCTCGGAATATCCCATTTCCTGCATCATGCCATGAATCACACGGATAATATACATTGCATAGTAATTCCAGTTTCTTGGTTCAATATCTGTCATTGCTATTGTATAACGATTACTAGCATTCACAATAAACAAGACATTTCTTCCTTTTATTTTCGTCAAATGTGTGTCCCAGCAAAACACAAGTGATGCACCTTTGCTTTCTTCAATCTTTGTTGTTTTTAGTCGATCTTGAACTGCTTTTGTTGCACCAATCTCCATATGTATCACCTGCTCATCTCAAGTATTCTCTTGACTTCCAGCTGTAATTCATCTCTAAAGTCTGATAAATCATCATATGCAATTACTTTCAATCTAATAAGACGAACAATATCCCATATCACCTCTGACTTACTCATCTCCATGATAACTCCCGGATGACGCTTATCTTCTTTTATCCGTTTTTCAAGTTCCCAGAATTTCTCTGATGCAGGCTTTTTATCATCATTCAAAATTTCTATGACATTCCCCATCTTCATTATAAGAGTTATTGACTTCAACATAAAAGCATTTGTATGATTAACTGGATCTGCTGATGTCTTTCTCTCTATTTCATTGCTCTATTCTCTAAAATATACTTTATTCTTTGTTTTTCCATAACTATTAAGAATGTACAATTTTTCTGCCTTCGATAACAGTCGGCTTGCCGTCTTTATTTCCACTTTCAATAATTTTGCTGCAATAGAGCTATTTATTTCTTTATTTGTATCGAGATAGTGCAAAATAATCTGCATTCTTGTTCTTTCCAATTCGGACATTGATTCGGACATTAATTTGGACATTGATTCGGACATTGTCTTATTTTCTTCAAATTCTTGAGAAACATCATAGTTCAGGTTCGGCATTACTACAGTAAACTGATATCTGTCTGAACGGAATGATGGTCTTTTACTCTCATCATAATTAATTTGAAATTCATATCCACTAATAATCTTTCCAAATCCACTACCTTTACGCTCCATATATCCAAGCCTGTTGAACACATCTGCAAGAATCGAGTTTCTTCTGGTTGAAGGTACTATAAGCGGATCTCTGTCCTGAATTATGGATCCGTCCGGCATTCCTCCCGGAGAATAGATTTCCATTCTGTCATCATATATGTCAATATGAACTTCACTTCCATTTACCAAATAATCACGATGTGCTAGAGCATTTACGAGTGCTTCATGATAGCTTTGCTCTACATACTCCGGCATTTCTTCTCTTGAATTTGCTGTTTTACGCCATTTCATTTTGCAATTACGTTTGATAAATGCTTCACCATTTTCAATCAATGAAATAACACTGCCCGAATACTCAGCATCATCCAATGCATCGACTGCACCGCCACTTTTATTCAACCCATTCCATCTTGTACAAAAAAGCCTTGAATAACGAATAGGACTTTCATCAGCAAGTAACGCTCCTGCATTGGTCAAGTTTCCCCGTTCATTTACCAGACCAAAAGAAATCAAATCTTTATCATCGAAGCTATTTCCAGTCCATTTTTTATATCTTTCTTTAAGCTTTGAAAATACATAGTCTTCCTCCTTATAGGTAGAATTCTGCGAATCATATGATGTGTGCTTACATGTTGTATATAATATACAATTCTTACAAATCAGTAATTCTGCTTATATGCTTCCACGCAAGTTTTCATCATCAATGTTCCTAATTGTTTCTCCAATACTTACTTTGTTAATCACACATAGGAACTGCTCTTCCATTCAATGTTCTTGCTATCTCCTTTGCTAATACAAGAGCAGCTATAAATTTATCTTCTCCTTCAGTATTATTTTCAATAACATCTGACATTCCATCTGCAAAATCTTTATCACATTCATACCCCACTAAAGCTTCAGCCTTTTTTATCAGTTCATCATCTACAACATCAATATCATCTGAAACTAATTCATATCCAATACTACTATAGAACCAACTCAGACTACAACATCTGTATTCGTTACAATACACAACTTCTGTAATGTGTTCCTTTTCAAGTTGCTTAACTTCTGTTGCGGTAATAACATAATCATTTCCTTTATATTGAATTATGCTGTTTTTTAAATAATCTGTATGCATCGAAAAATTATGTATTTCACCCAATGAATATTTTTCACTTGCCAATCTAACAATATCATCAAATGATGCATAAACAGACTTACTCTTCAACCTTATATAATATATGTTATCTGGCTCTTGCCTTAAATCTGCCATTCTTAGTGAAATATCTTCACTTTTATATATCTTATCTTCCTCATAACCTTCTATGGGAAGTAAAATATGTAACGATAATCTTCTACTCATTTGCTATCACCAATCTGTGCAATATATACACGAGTTCAATCCATTTCAGTTTCTTCATACATGTCTTTATATGTATATATTTCTGATGTAATCATTTCCGGATACAAATATATATATTTCCTGCATACCCGCTCAAATAATTCAAGCATTCTGTCGCTATTACACATTCCGACCATATAATCTAAAATGTGTTCAACCTCTGATTCTGGTTCCCTTCTTGTACATATATCTTCAACTATTGGTTTATATGTACTATATGCTAATCCATCAAGTTCTGTTATCATACATGCAATTTTCTTAATAACTTCATCCATAGATTGCGCCATGTTATCTCCCCAACCAAAATCTATGCACATTTCTTTCTGCATAAGCGTTTCCAATATTCATATAGTCTTTTTTCACCTAATGACTTTTCTACATACTTTTCCTTAACGATACTATATTCACATTTAGGCACAAGCAAATCTTCCATATGCACCTTGAGCAATCTGCTCAATACATACAAATGATCTACTGATGGTAAAATGTTGCCCTTAAACCATCGATATATAGGCTGTGGGCATGATAAATGCAATATTTTCTGAATATCTTTGACTGTATAACCACATTCATCAAACATCTCCTTCAATAAAATTCCAGTTTTTTCCATATCAATATTCTCATACATAAGCATATGCTCCTTCTAGCAAAACTCACCTTCTGTCCAATCAAATGGATAATCCGGATCTTCCCAATACTCTTCTTTGCACCATAGTCTTTCATTCACATGAAAGCGTTCCTTCGCCAGCTTTTGCTTTTCGTTATATTCTCTATGACAGAATGGAATATATATTTCTGCCTCCTGTTCAGTACATGATACATTTTGTAAACGTGGTTCACAATTGGAGACAGTTGAATCGATATCATATATCCATTTACGTGGCTGTTTCTTTTGCTGACTATGCTCATATACTCTTTTAAAATATTGTTTCCATGTATATCTTCTTCCATATTCATCATAAATGCTTATAACGCTTTTATTTTTTAGGCAAAACTCTTCCAGCTCCTTAAATGTCTTGATTGTCTTATGTCTTTGGAATAGCGGACGCCATCCACAACTTAACTTATTCAGATGAATCTCATATCCTAGATAGGGTTCATCAACTATTGCGTATTCAATATCCTTTATGTCATATTCTGTTTCGACAGCAAAATGCTCCCTTATCAGCTTTTTATTTCTACTCATAAGATAAAAATTAGTTCCCATAAGATATCCTCCAAACTTTTTATTTTATAATACCTTATAAGAACTATCATTTCATTGGACTGTTAGTCCAAAATCATACTGCTGTCTCAAAAATTATTTAATCACTCAATGTCCGCTATATCCGTTTCCTATATATGATACATTTGACATTTTTTATTTTACGTTTTACTGTTGCAATGCCGATTCCCAGTTCTTTTGCCATATCAGCTGTTCATACTCCTTCGAACAGTATAATTTTATGCCATAATAACTATATCAGATTTATTAAATCAACTTTGTGCATCATCTGTGATATTAAAAATCTTAGTATACACATTTTAATGATATTATGCGTAAAACCAAACATTATATTATTATCATAACATATTCTTTAAATAAATGCTCCAACTATTGACATATCTACACATATTTCAGCTTAATAATGCATAATTATATCTCTGGACACTTCTGTTTAGTACTCCTTAATATCTGTGGTACTATCAAAACAGGTATCACGATAAAAGAAAAAGCCCCATAAATGGCTTATTTACGCCATTTATGAAGCTCTGTTTACTACTCAAACTCATTATGTCCCAGGTCGCACTTAACTTATTTCAGTTAAGTTTCAGTCGAATATGTGGCATATTTATATATCAATTACACTATTTATTCTGACCTTATGAATGGACGTTGCCAAACTGTTGCCACGAGGATATTATACCCCTTGGATATATTCTTTGCAACCTAAACTAATGAGCATTTCTTATAATTCGGGTCATAATACCACTTATCCTTCATCTTATAAAAAGCATCCCAATTTCGAGACTCTATATCTTCTACCTTTATGCAATAAATTGGTCGATTAAGTTCTGAAAAGTAATTAAGCTCATATTTACACCAAATTGAGTTTCTGGAATTAGGTGAATCTACAAAAATAATCGCATCTGATTGTTCCAACCTCGCTTCTATTACTTTCATTGTGGCATTGCACACTAATTTTCTTTTTAAATAGTCTGCATCATTTATCCAATCACAAAATACATTTTTAGATTTTTTATTTTCAAATAATATAAGTTCTTGCACATATCTACTATCCATACTACTATGAGAAATAAAAAAATCATATCGTTTAATTTGCTGCTCTTTTGAATTCATTATTCTGTATTCTAACTCATTTGGATTTTGTGGAATATCATATTTCTCATTTGGATATACATTCTTTAAATATTGTTTTCTTTTTTTATTTTTTGTATGCACCTGCATATATTTTTGCCTACGTGCTCTTGGTTGATAATTAAAACTTTGCAAATGGTAAAATGCAATCCAACGCAATTGCTTATTTAATTCTGTATCATTCACTTTAAAAAAGAAATTAATAACCTTGTCATTATAATATTTTTTTAATTCCGCCATAATATACATTTTGTCTTTTTGAGAAGTGCTCTTTCTTTCATAAAGTCCAATAAGAACATCAATATACTTCGGAGTCATTTGTTGGGTTTTTAATTTAGCATTATTTATTTTATTATCAATTCTCTCTATCTTGCTCTTTCTCTGATTCCATAGCTTTTCTGCATTTTTCTGCTGTCTGGCTTCATTAAAGTTGATGAAATACTGCTTTCTAAAATTTGGATTCATTATTTTTTTATATTGTGAAACAGTTCTAAATAATTTTTCTGGTTTCGACATACAATAACGCTTTTTCCCGAACCTTTTTTTCAAATATCGATCTTTGATTTCATAGTAATTATACTTATAGATCACCGACATCCACTCATGAGGATAATATTTTCTCATAAGTGAAATTATATCTTTTTCCGTATATTCTTGTGGTAATATCATTGAAATCTCTTTTAGTTGCTTATTCCACATTTCTAAAATATCTCTTATTTCATGGTCATATATATGTTTCGTAACTCCAGGCAAGTTCATCCCCCCCATTTTACTATTCATCTTCTTCCAATAAGCATGTTAAATCCTCTACTTTAGCCATATCTGCTAATAATCTACTATAACAAATAAGGTCTGCTTGTAGTTGTTTTAACTCTGTTCTGAACTGAATACATTCATTTTCATTTGAAAATTCTCCACTTAATTTCTTTTTATGCCATTTTGCTGTAAACGGTCTAATTATTTGGTTCAATACTATTACTGCGATTTTTGTAAAATTCTCTGCATTACGCCCTTTAGATTTTAATATATCCCTTGTAATCGGGAACAACTGATAAACACTATTTAATGCCGTTTCTTCATCACCGGTTGCATCATCTAATGGCTGAGTTGTAATACGAGTTATCAATTCTACATACATATCCCATGCAGCTGTTTGATCATCCTCTGTTGGTCCAAATTCAACTTCAGCAAAACCAACTTTCAATTTAATACTATTTAATCCCCATTTTCTAAATAATTCTTTAAATGTCATATTAATGCTCCTTATATATAATCAAATATGTGAATTACGCTGTCTTAATGGTCTCGTTAAATTTGGCGCATGATATCGTTTCAAGTACACTCTTTCTATAGCATCTTCCAATTCTTTTGCTGATTTGGGCATAGTAATAATTTCACTATTATCTGGATTATCTAATATTCTTTGAGGTATATTATGTTGCTTATTCGGAATAAGTATTCCTAAAATACCATTGCGTTCATTTCCGGCAGACTTCCTTAAACTACAATAAATTTCCCAATCAACCCACCATCTCCCTCCTGTTTCTGCACCAATCAAAACAATTGTAACAGAAGACAATCTCAATTGCGGCCTTATATAATTATTCTTTATTGTATCATCTGACAAATAACTTAAATCTTTATTTTCCAAAGAACGATCTGAAAACACCATCTTATCATTACCAAATTTTCTTCTAAACTCATCAACCACATCTTGATCTAATCGGTGTGAATAACTTACAAATACATTTCTCATTTGCATCCTCCTAATATAAAATATAGAATTATAACAGCTATAGCCTATACAAGGCTATTCATCCAAAATCAATTCAGCAATCTCATCAGCGATTTCATCAACCGTATTAATAGCGGTATTACGGGCTAACTTATCAGCTAAAGATGGACTAAATTCTATCACCTCTTTTTTTGTAATATTGTGCCATATTGGAAGTATGATTTGCTCACCTGAAACAGCCTTTGTAATTATTCCGTCTAGCTCATAATTTGTCCAACCTTTTTTTATAAAAGATTTCGTTATAACTACTATTCCAAATTTACTATTAGCCAAACCTTTATCAATTTTTCTTCGTAAACTATCTCCAATTTTCATCTCAAACTCGTCATACCAAACTTTGACACCTTTATCTCTCAATGCAGTTGCTAACGGGCGTACTACCTCGTCTTTATCTTCAGAAGCATGCGAAATAAAAACATCATATTCTGGTGTTGTGTCTACATCAAAATCTATACCAAGGCCTCGATTATGTATTAACGAAGGTACTGTATTTAGAGGTAATTGTCTAATTTCTGGCAATGCTTCTGGTAAAACTCTCACAGAACTTCTAACATTACCACGCATTCCACGCAAATCAATTGCCACATGCCAATGTCCTGAATGTGTCGTTTGGAGACGTACAGGAGATTTTTTTGCTAAGCCACCAATGTAACGATATTGTCTTCCATTTCTATAGTTGTTAAAATTTGATGAATCCATTAACTGAACATTTGCTGCATTTCCTTGTAATATAATTTCTACTATTCTTCCTTTACCAAGATTTCCTAAATCATAATGCGTAAAGTTCATGTTTATCACCCTCTTTCTTTTATCCTGTAATAATTGATATAATTTTCTGTACTTCCTCCGACTGTATCAGCATTCGCATCTTCTCACTTCCACCTTCAACTTCTGGCTTTCCACACCTAAGACTATCCGGATGTTCAGATACACAACAATCATTATACCAGCATTCACCCATAAGTTGCCCCTTAACAGACCACTTCTCGTTTTGTGTAAATTCGCCTACCAGTGATTTCATCACTCGTTCTGTAGAATATCTCTTGAATCCAGACAAATACTGCATTGTCGTCTGATTCTTGATCTTTGACAAATCTATTCTGTGGTCTTCTATTGCTGCAAGAATATCTTCGCGCATTTTTATCTTATCCGTCTTACCGGTTCCAGTCCAAGACACCAACTTATCGAATGCAAGTATAAAGTATTCAAAACAAATCATATCAAGAATAATAACCTTTGCTTCTGACTTTTCTGCTAATTGTTTCAACTGGCGATACTTATTTCGAATATCCTGATTATCCGGCACACAGTCAAATGCTATGTAATATTCATCTTCTTCCTTTGCATTCAATGATGCCAAGGAATACAAGATGCCTTGGTTACTCTCTTTACTTTCAACTACAAGTGCATTATCAAAGAAAAGCTGATTGACTAACTTCCAGAAGTGGAGTCCAGCACCTGTATCCTCCGTCCATAAATACTTCATATCATAACTCCTCTTCTAAAGTAATCATATTACCCTCAAACTTCATTACCTTAAAACTCTTATCTGAGACGTTCAGTCCATCACAATTTCTTAGGAATAACATATACTGATTCGAAAATTCAAAATTAATGAATTGCCTTACCTCGTCATCCATCAAAATATCAGCATTATCAATAACAACGAAATTGTTTCTGCACTGCTTCAATTTCTCTAATACATCCTCAGATTTATAATTGAATAGTTTAATTGCATTATATTCTTCGGTTTGCTTCAAGTCCTCCAACATGTCATAAAGTACCGTCTTTCCAGTACCACTATCTCCGCCAACAAGAGTAATACGATCATCGAACACCAAATCATATGAAAAAGGATCTGCTTGAAATACTATTTTATTATAAATCATTCGCCTCTCTCCTTTCATATTCCTTACTCCACCACGCATTGTACCCAGCACCTCCCATCACAACATCCGTATCATTAAATCTAATAATTGCATCATCCGGAATATCTGCAAGAGATGGGCGTGACATATAAATCTTTATATTATCCATGGCAAATATCACCTTAAGCACATTCGGTCCACATTCCTCTACGCACACCACTTTTTCGGGATGCTTTACAATATTGAGCAATGTCTTACATCCAGAAGAAAGATTACGGATAGTTCCCAAACCATACTTGGTTTCTATATGCTTGTCTGGTGTCAATTTTGCATCATCGATTTGCTTAATTAATGCAACTTCATTATCAGACATTTCTTCATTACTTGTATTTAAGTTAAAGAATAAATCATTCTTGATAATCCAATCTTTTGAATCCTTTTTTTCTGTGTATATATCAATCATTCGGTGTCACTCCTTTAACAAATTATATTCTTGATTATTTACACTGACTCACTTATGAGGACAACTTATTTTTCAATTTCAATCCAGCATGTCCTGCAAATAATTGTGCCTGCTGTAGTCCTACATTACTTTTTACAAACTTCTCTGCAAGTTTATTCTGTGTTTCTTTGCTCATGTATATTTTAAGCCTATCTGTTGTCCTTGTAATTGCAGTATAGAAAATATTATGTGATATTCTTTCATCAACATCCTCTGTAATTACAACCTTCACAGATTCATATTCCAACCCTTGTGCTTTATGTATGGATACTGCATAAGCAATTTGAAATGGTACAATTTCTTCAGAATAATCAGCATCCGAATCCCGTTCGATTCGTTTTTTCACTCCAAACTCAACAATAGATTTCCCCTCACACTCGCAATCAATAAGCTTAATACCTGAAAAAAGAGCATCTCTTTTATCAATGACTTTATCAACCAGTACTTGAAACACTATTTCATTCGTTTTCTTATCAATTGATAGTATGCGACCTTTCAAATTGTTATATAAGACGTTTCCAAATCTTCTATTCTCATTGAACAAAACTTTATCTCCAACCTTATATGTCCAATTTCCCCATTCAATCGGCTTAGACGGGTTGATTTTCTGCATATATCTATTAATATTATTGACTCCATACAACCCATCATATCCTAAACATAAAATGATTTCCTCATCATCTTTTTCAAAAATAGATTCATTTAAAGTTGATATAAATCCATTTGCTTGTAGTCTTTCAAACATATTTTCATCAAATTTCCTCACGCAAGTCCACATATCAAGCAGAATTGCTTTATCCTTTGCCCTGTACGGAGTTGATAGCTCATAAACAGATTTTTTATCAACAAAATATCTTGCAAAACTAAACCAATTTCCAAACTTTATTGCTTCTATCTGGTATATATCACCAAGCAGTAAATATGCTTCCGCATTACACTTTTCAAACAGATTTAAAACATCTTCATTACACACTGTACTACACTCGTCCAAAATAACCAGATCATACCTTTTCCAGCTATGTCCATTTTTCAAATAGTCATATACTGTGTAGCAATCACAAGAAGAATTTATCCTTCTCTCCAAATTATTTTTCGCAGCATTTGTGTTAGCAAGCAAAAGAATATTCTTATCATGGAATAATTCCGCAATATACTCTGCTACTCTTGTTTTACCTGTTCCTGCTGCACCATAAACCATTCCTAATCTAGAATTTATAAAGATATTCTCTAATATTTTTTGCTTTTCAACATCATCAACTTCATTCATAAATTCTGCTTTGTTTGCAAGCATATCAGAATAACCATCAACACCTTCCGAAGTATATTGCTGTAACTTTTCTATAACAGATTTGGTTATCTCATAATAATTCTTAACATACAAATGGTTTGCAAAAATCTCAATTTTTCTTAGTTGCTGTTTCGTACTTTTATACAAGTTTCGATTAAATTTCTCCACCTCATACCAATAATAATCCAACTGATTATCATCCACAGTTACATATAATGTATTACTATCATAAGCTTCTTTATTCACCATTGCCGACACATATTGATGTTCACAATCATATATCTCTAAACATTTATTCAATCTTGATTTTAACAAATTATGTCCACATAAACTTGAAGCATACGGCATTTCATCAAATGGTATTGCCTCATTCTTCAGATATAAATACGATAGACGATTATTTGAACGATCCGCCAACTGGTCTCTAATTACATCATTCTTCAAATAAGCGGTGATGTATCTTAAAATGTTACTTCCTGGTTTTTCACCAATGATAATCTCTCTTATTTTATCAAAAGTTTCTTCCAATTCAGGTTTCTTACTCAGTTCCACTTGCTGAATATAAATCTCATAGTCCTCCTCATCTGCCAAAAGAATGTCTAGCAGATTCATTCCAGTTCTACTAAGAAATTTCATCAATGCTTTGTAATACAAATTATCAGTTCTTACTTTGATATCATATCCACAGATTGCAGCTAACTTCTCCAATTCGCACGGACGTATAGAAACATTCCAAGCAATGAGGCACTTTATGTCAATATCAACTCCGTTAAAATCTACATTTGCTTGAGCGAAATCACATTGAATAGAATAGTTATCCGGAATATCATTAAATGAATATGCAACAAATCTATCAAATTTAGTTATTTCTTCCTGTGCATATGACAGTGTATATTCAAAAAAGCCTTTTCCATTTACCGTTCGGTATTTTTTCCTTGTAATGTAATATCTATCGTTAGTATATTTTGTGCCATCTTCCAAATGTATACCCTTCAATGCAATATAAATTTTTTCATAATATGGATCTAATTCAAAATTCTTCTCCTGCGGATACCCTTCGAGATTACTCATCAGAACTAATCCAAACTTCTCTCTCATCTGATCTCTTAACTGATATAATTGAGATAAATAACCATCCATTAACCGAATAGCCCCATCCTCTGCAGGTACATAATGAGATGTCGTAATCTGAAGTGAATGATGTAGATCCCATATATATCCATATTCATTATTCTCTTTAAGCGGTTTCATATATTGGGTATACCATTTATCTTTTCCTCTAATTGGTACTTGTTTATTAGGATTTTCATGAGCATATATACGTGCTGCAATATGTTCTAAATAAGTGCGAAGAAATTGAATTACATAGTCTGCAACCTTTTGGGAATCTTGCAATACTTTATAGTCATCAATTATTCCACAGATTTTTGAATCAATATTATATATACTCTTTTCAATAATATCTATGTAATCCAAATTAACTCCTCCTAGAAATAATACTTCATTTATTATTTTCCATATTTTGCCGAATCTTCTGCCACCTTCATCACCTTATACTTTGGCTCATATTGATAAATCTTTACAGAATTATCTACTTCATTTCCTATATCTTCTGTTACGGAATACTCCTCAAAATTCTCCACCTGTTCCATAACTTTATTGAATACTTCCGGACTATACTGTGGTGGATAACCATTCTTCACCAAGCAGATTTTTATATCAAGTTTTAGTTGGTTACGAACATTCTGATTATTGAGCCAATCAGCAAATGAGGATTTTGTATCAATAATATCCTTTATCTTCTTAGCTAATGCTTTACATTTATCATTGACTACAACACCGTCTACCTCTTTATCTGTTCCGTACTCAAAGTTATATTGGTCACGCAGTGAAATCAAAATATCATAAAATGCTTTTTCTTCAAAGGTTAAACCGATTTTACGAAAACTTTCTCTGTTTTCGTTCATTTGACGAAGAATAGCTAAAGCCTGTTCCGTGGCAATCTTAATAATATCCTCAGAAGCCTTTTCCTGGGCTTCTCCAGCTTCTTCTGCTGTGAGATGTTTACGTCTTTCATGATACTCCGCAATAGTCTTTTCCAACATTTCTTGGAATGATTTTGCAGCTAACTGATTCACTTTTCCGTATTCCTTAATCTGTTTACGAAGCATTTTCACAAGAAGTTCTAACTTAGTTGCTGGCATTTTGACATCAGATAGTTTTTCAAAGTATTCTGGTGAAAAGATATCTTCTTCCTCGCCACTTTCAAGAACACTTTCTACCTGATTGTATTTCAATGCTTCTTCAACCATTTTGGAAACCGCTCGGTTCATAGTATCTGTATCCACTTCACTTGTTCCACTCATTTTGCGAACAAAACCAGCTATAGCCATAAAGCATTGTGCAAGTGCAGATTCTTCTTCTCCAAGATAACCGGAAGGTTGGCAGATATCAAAAGCACTTCTCATTCGTTTTACTGTTTTTAAGAAGTAGGTTTTAAATGAAACCTTCTGAGAACCCTTATTTCCTTCTGTTTGTAATTCCTCCATTGATACAAATACATATTCGGCAGCTTTAGCAAGAATTCTGTAACGCTCGACAGGATCACAATCCGGATTTAAGAAAGGTGATAAATCATAATCACTAAACAACGTTTTTAAAACTTCTAACTCTTCCCTGAACACTGATGTAGCCTGTTCAACATCATCAGATGTAGGAGCAACCGAAGTATCTCCCCCATAAATCTTCATTGCCTCACGCATATTGTCGCGAATACCGATATAGTCAACTACCATACCAAATTCTTTTCCAGGATATTTTCTGTTTACACGACTAATCGTCTGTATCAACAAATGCTTTTTAAGAGGCTTGTCATTATATAAGTACGTAAGACAAGGAACGTCAAAGCCTGTAATCCACATATCTACAACAATAACGATATGGAAGTTTGATTTTTCCTGTTTAAAAGCAGCATCAAGTTCTTCTGAACGCTTATCATTCTTAACACCACCCAAGTAATTATACATGCCTTCTTCATCGTTACTGCCGACACTAGACACCATTGCTATAAATGGCGTTGGCTTCAATTCTTTCAATTCTTCTTCGGTTACAGAAACTCCATCAGGTGATTTCTTTTCTTCAAACCATTCCGGATATTTATCCTTGAATTTCTGAAGTAATGCATATGCAATCTTTCTATTTGAACAAACAACCATTGCTTTTTGTATTCTGTCCGGATCACCTGCACAAGAAGAAATATAATGATCATGTATGTCTGTAGCAAGACGTTCTAATCGTGAAGGTTCTCCGAGAATTACTTCCATAGAACTCATTGCTTTTTTACTTGCTTCGATATCCTCATATGTTGCACCATCATCAGCACATTTTTTATAGTAATCTTCAATCTCTTTTACTTTTACCTTATCAAGTAAAACCTTTGCAATACGAGGGTGATATTTGATAGAAACAGTAAGACCATCTGCAACTGCCTGATCCATTGTATATCGGTCAATTTCATCACCAAAAGTCTGATAAGTCTCTGCAATAGGAGTACCGGTAAATCCAACAAAAGTAGCCTGTGGGAATGCTTCTTTCAAAACCTTTGCGTATGGCTTTGAAACCATAGCTTTCATATTTTCATCAGCATCCTTGCTGAATTGAATCTTCTTAGAATGTTCAAGCTGAGTTCTGTGTGCTTCATCAGAGAAACATATAATATTCTGTCGGTCATTAATAAGACCGATTTTGTCATCTTCCCGGTCGCAGAACTTCTGAATTGTGCAAATGTAAAAGCCGCCACTTTGCCTTGCGCCAAGTTCCTGTCTTAACTGTGCTCTGTTTTTTACAACAGCTACTTCACCAAGGTTCAAAAATTCCTTACTCTTTGTAAAAAGCTTTGCTCCCTGCTTTTGAAGTTCATCTCGGTCAACAATCAGGATAATTGTCGGTGAGCCGATTTCCGGTATATCTGTACAGCGAAGTGCAAGCTGACGGGCAAGAAAAGCCATAGTGTATGTTTTTCCGCATCCTGTCGCACCAAAATATGTTCCACCTTTACCGCTTTTTTGAACAACAGAATTAATAATACTTTGCCTGAGTAATCTCGCAGCAAAAAACTGTGGATAACGACATACAATTTCAACTTCGTCACTATCGTAAATGCTATCTTGAAAATAAATATAATCTCTGAAAATCTCTAAGAATCGATCAGGTGCATAAACACCCTTTATCATTGTTTCAGTTTCTTCAAAAGGCAAAGTAGATACTGCATCACCATCATTCACACGCCTCCATGCATAAAAATGCTCATAAGGAGTACGAACTGTTCCAAGTCTTGTTTTAACACCGTCGGAGATACAAGCCAAAGGACAGTAATGTAAAAGATGTGGAATATCTCTCCAATAGCGAATATTAATTTGCTCCCACGCATCATAAATGGTCGCATTTGCATCCGCAGGATTTTTTAACTCAATAACACACAGTGGCATACCATTTACAAATAAGAGTACATCCGGTCTACGATTTTCTTTCTGACCGTTGTTTGTATATTCTACTGTGAACTGGTTTACTACTCGAAAAATATTCCTATTGCTATCTTTTTTAAAATCGATGAGAGGTATCATCCTTGCAATACCATCTTGAGGTGTAAACTGCATGCCATCGACCATCCAGCCATATACCTTATGTAAAGTAGCAAAGTCACTTTCGCTTCCAACAAGGCGAACATTATCAAAAATCTGAGTCACCTCATCTTCGGTTAAATCTGGATTTGTATCGACTATGAACTTCTTGAAATCATCAGCAATCAGCACATCTCTTTTAGTTACGCGAGAAATATTGTTACCAGAAGAATAAATCCAACCTTCAGCCTCCAAAAATCCTATGAAGGCATACTCATATTCTGATTCACAATAATGACCATTGTACTCTTTTAACCTAGCCATAGATTACGCCTCCTTTGTTTTTCTTGCCTCTTCGACAGAGCCTTTAATAAGAATCGGGCAAATATCTTTTATTTGTGATTTAAGTTTTTCGTTTATGTTTCTTCGCATATTATAAGCATTATATATTTCAACAATTGCTTTTTGTACATTTATATCTGGAACTGGTATTTCTATTTCATAAAAACGATCCATATCCAAATTTGTTCTGATACTTGCATCGCTCATAAACCAGCCAAGTCGGTCAACTTCTTTACGAGAAAACCACATCATTACATATTCAGAGAGAACGGTATCATCTTTTATCTCTAAGACTGTGTATGCGGGAGAAATAATGATTGTATCTTCTTTATTGTATAGAGCTATTCGTATACACTCATCCCTACCAGTCTGCATCCCAGAAAATGCAAACTGCCCTTTTCGGACTAACTTATATTTAGTTAGATTGACTTCATATGTATTCGCAACAGATGGCATAAACTGTTTTGTAATGTTAATGCCCTGAACATCTGTTATTAAACTTTCTGTATTACGGCAATCAACCTCTTTAAAAATTGAGCCAACTGTTTTTTTATTAGCTTTGTGTTTATGCTCATCAATTAGTGTCTCAAACGAAAGCTTTAAATCATCCAACCCATGCTCATAGCTTTGCTGATTTGCAAGCATAGCATTGTAGATGTCAACATACTTTCGTTGAATTTTAATATCTGGCAAAGGAACAATAATATCACTCATATCATTAAAGTTAAATTCTGGTCTCTGACTTCCAAAATTTCTGAATGTTACTTCTCTACAAAACTCTGCACGTCTAAAGTAAATATATAACCACATAGGATCTATAATTTTCTTGCCTTCATCAGTAAGATAAAACACCATATAGAGATGAGACACTATGCATAAACCTTCTGTACGATATGCAATAGAACCCAATTCGAGTCGAGTAGGATTATAAACAAAAGCACCATCATTAACTATTTTATATGGCTTTAAGTCCACACCATCCGTATTTCCTTTTGGTACAGCAAAAATCCCTTGACTATTTACGCCAACTATCAAATCAGTGCCATATTCTAAATCCTTATTATTTTGAGTAGAACGTTCAATATAATCCCCTAATCGAATATTAGTCAATCCCATAGCCAATCCCCCTAAATGCATCTTCCAGCATCTGCTGGGATTTCTTTTCCTGCTCCAAAACTTCTTTCATTTCCGCCTGAATACGAGCCATTTCCTTTTCATAATCGATATCCAAATCATGGTCAATAAATTCTATATATTTGCTCGGAGTAAGTGTCCAACCTTTACTTTCAATTTCAGCAATACCCACACTATGATAAAGTTCAGGCTCTTTATAATTCGTACCATCAGTACCTACGCTCTGCCATGTATGGTAAACATCTGCGGCTCTTTCAATCTGTTCCGTTACTAAACGTACCTTCTTTTTACTCTCCCCTTTTACAGGATTTTCTGTCCATTGACGTAAATCCATAAAAAGAATTTCATGTTCACGATTGCGGAGATTTCTTCCGTGGTAGTTACCGCCTTTTTTATTCTGATTCAGTATCCAAAGTGTAACACTGATATCAGTAGTGATAAACAATTCTCTTGGAAGAACAATAATAGCTTCCACCTTATCATTCTGGATTAGTTTTTTACGAATTTCTAAAGTATCACTATCGTTCAACGCACCATTAGCAAGAAGAAATCCAGCAACTCCGTCAGTTTTCCTCAAGTGAGAAAGCATATGTAAAATCCAAGCATAGTTTGCATTACTTGCCGGTGGTGTCGCATAATCTGTCCAACGAGGGTCATTTTTCAAATTATCATTATACCAGCCCTTAAGGTTAAATGGGGGATTTGCCATTATATAATTAAAATACAATCCCTTATGCAAATCATGAGTGAATGACGAATCAGCTTCATCACCAAGATTATGACTAATTCCTCGAAGTGCAAGATTCATTTTGGCCAGACGATATGTCGCTGGTTCTTTTTCCTGACCATAAATATTGATGCCATTTAAGTTTCCCTGCTTTGACTTTACAAGTTCAGCACTCTGAATAAACATACCGCCTGAACCACAGCAAGGATCATATAAAGTGCCATCATAAGGTTCAATCATAGTTGCAATCAATTGAACCACGTCATGAGGCGTATAAAACTCTCCTTCTTCTTTTGTAGCATTTACTGCAAATTCTTTAAGAAAGTATTCGTATACACGTCCAATAAGATCCTTCTCTTCGCCAAATGCCTTATGGCTGATTTTGTTTACTTCATCAACAATTTTCTTTATATCATTTGCAGCAAGATTTCGTGCCGTAAATGTTCCTTTAACAAAACAACCTTTTAATTGTGGATCTTCTTCCTCGAGTCTCTGCAAAGCAGTATCAAGTACAACATTTAATCCGGGAGCTGGTGTATTAATAATTGTCGACCATCTTGTTTCTGGTGGTAAATTATATGTTCCATCTGCGAAAGTAGCATCATCAAAAAAGGCTGCTCTAATATTCTCATCTTCCGGGTCTAATCCCTGTTCTATCAATGTTTGCTTTAACTTTTCAATTCCATCTTCATACTTTTCTCCAATAAATCTCAAGAACACCAGTGTAAGCATCATATCTCTCTTTTCAAAGAATGAGCCGGAGTTACGTGCCGCACGTAGGTAATCTCTACAATTAAATAAAATACTATCTAAGTTCAATGCTTTTTCAACTGTTTTCTTCTTAGCCATATTACTTTTCTTCCCTTTCCTCATCTGGAACAAATTCCATAATGTCTTGTATCTCACAATGCAATACTTTACATATTTTTTCCAAAACTTGCGTACTTACATGTTCATTCTTTCCTAGTTTTGCCAGTGCATTTGTTGTAATTCCAGCCTGATCTCTAAGGTCAACTTTCATCATATTTTCATCTATTAATTTCTTCCATAATTTGTTGTATCTGATTGCCATTATTAATCCCTTTCGTATCATTACAACTATTTATCATTTCTTTTTCATTATATCATCAAATCCAGTTTATTTCAATCTGAAATTGATTTTTTCAATCTCTTAAATATATGTAAAGTGTAAAGCTTTTCTCAGCCTTTTTCTCAGCCCTTATTTCTCTTTCAAGGCTTCTTAGGACTTCCTTCAAGGTCTTGGCTTGCTCTCTCTTATCTCTCGATATTCCTCTATTTTCAGGGCTTTCTCCATGGTTTTAAGTAAAAGGAAAAGACCTCATAGAACAGTTTTTCCGCTCTACAAGGTCTTTATTTTCTCGTTATTTTATTCATTCCCTAGGCTAAAGATTTTTGCCCCTTGAGGATAAAGGGGATTGCCTTGGGATATGTACATTATTCAAACTCTTGGGCTGAGAGATTTATCTGGCTGTTTCTTGGTACACATTTGTGTGTTTTATTCTTCATATTCATCTTATTTCGCATTTTTGTGTACCTCACCTCAAATTTTTAGAGCCAAAATGGAGCCAAAAATACTCTTAAAAATATACGTTATAACAATGAACTCACATATCAAAAATACTTAGTTGTGTTTCTTTTAATGACTCAACTTTTCTAATCGTTATTTTGTCATCTTCTTGAACTTGCCCACATAGAAGAGGTGACGAAGGATCATATTTGGCAGCGTTTGTTTCTACACTTTTTGAACTATAATTTGCATAGCAATATACACATCCATTTTTGCATGTATTATAAGTACCTATTTCAACGCTTTCAACACATCCACATTCTTTACGCTGATTTTTGTCTTTGCCAACATTGAGTTTACATCCGATAATTTTTTCAATTAGTTCTCTATCTATGCAACAATTATGAATTATACCACATTCATCCAAATCTATTTTTTCTGCACAACTTCCAATCTTAATATTATTATCCGCAGCTATCTTACTTAATTTCTCAGCAAATTCTCGTAGTTCATCATCATTTAATTCATGACTTGACAATCCATCCATATTTTTTTTATTTTTAGGATATATATCAACAAAACTAATCACGCATTTTTCCGTGTATCCACTTAAAGCCTCAGCAATACTTTTAAATGCCTTTAAATGATATTCTTTCGTATATCTATCAGAAAAGAATATAGGATCATATCTCCAAATCACTTTTTGCTTGCCAATTTTTTCGGACAGCTCTTGAAATACCGGAATCATTTCTGTTTTTTTATTTGGTAAATTAACCTCAACATCATTTCCGTATCCAGTCAATGTGAATTGAAAATAGTAATTATATTCTTTTATCTCGTTTAACCTTTTCATCATTGGCAACGGATTCTTTGTCCAAAACACTATGCAATCTACAACATCTGGAGTAATTTTTATTTCACTTATCTGATGAGCATTCATCGGATTACGAACATATAAAAATCCTTCTTTTATTCTATTATAGAACCATTCCGAATAATAATTAGGAATATCAGTTCTTCTACTTACACTTAATATCATCTAATTCACCCTTTCAAACATGATTACCTGATATCTAATATGTCCTACTTTTAAAATAGGCCATCTACTTAAATATTTCTTACAATTAGATTGACAATTTTCTTCTTGAATTTTATAATTCGCACATTCCACATTTAGATTTGTTACAAACTCCAGCGCTTCTGATGGATACTGAAAATCATTATCAAATAATGCAATACCATCATTTCTAACATAATGTGTATATTGAGTATAAGGCCATTTAGTACAAAAACCATTTTTCCTTATTGCTTCTATTAAGCGTTTTGTTTTTTGGATATCTCTATCCATGCTTCCCTGATCTTCCCTAAGCGATATACAAACAAAAAATCTATCTTTTTGTATATTCTTTGATGAAAAGCTATTTGACATAGCATTCAGTTCACTATCAGAGAACTCGCTAATTGACTTTGGAAAAAAATACACGTCAGAAACAAATTGACTATTACCTGTAAAAAAATCAGCTGCATTTCCAATCAAATAATGCACTTCATCATTTTGTCTTTCAGGGATTTTATAGTTCCAGTCAATTTTATCTATTCCGACATATCTTATACTGCAATCCAGTTTATGCTTTATTTCTAATGCATGTACCAATGACCAATAGTCTATCATCGAACCACATCCTACTGATGTTACCGAAATACTATTAACATCATCCATCTGAGATAATACATCCAAATACATTCTGCTATATTCAAACGCATAAGCAAATGCATATCTTAATAAGTATAACTGCTGAATATTTATATCTTCATAATCAGGGAGTGCCCCCGCTTCAAAATTTAATTCTTTAAACTTGCATAAGCATACATCATTATCAACATATCTTTGCAAATCTTCATATATGTCTTGTAAATATTGTGTTATATCAATCATAAAAAATCCCTCCTCAACTCTATGTGTGCAGTTTTAGAACTTCATTTTATGTACCTCTATTTGTTGATATTATACAATATTTCCCCCTTAAAATCTATTAACATTAACTCTCATACCTAAAAAACTCCCTTGCCATCATCTCCGCTGTAGCCCGATTATACCCCTTCTTCAAATACCCTTGCACAATCGTCCCAAACATTCCCTTAACCATATCATCCTCAATATCACAATATGCCTGCATTTCCCCGGACAAAGCCATTACCACATACTCTATTGGCTTGTTATCCAACAGCTTATGCAGCTTCGCCAGTGACTGCTCTGTTGTCCTCAGAGCAGCCTCCACTTCTTCGCACTTTATCCGCAACATATTTCCATCTGTAAACCACACCTCAACATAGCCGTTATCCATGTTATAAGCACATTCTACGATATTATCCATTCGATTATCTTTCATATCATCAATCCATCCTTCCCATTATCTTGTACTATAAGACCTGTCATACTGCCTTATCTGCTGTTCTGTACGCTCCTGTTCCTTTACCTTACGAACAATCATATCAATCTGCTCCGCACCGGCATATCTCTTCACACGCTCCAGATCATCAGCCTTTTCCTGCAACAGCTCTGTCATATCGCTCATATTCTTAATCTTACCTTTGTAAAACTCCACATCCTCTGACAATCTCTTCTTTTCTTCTCGCAATTGCAGGACTTCCTCTTTCAGCCTTACACATTGGATTGTCAGATTCTTTATCAATGACTTCAGCTTATTTACAAATGGTATAACCACCTTATCCCGAAATGACTTAGCACTTGCAAATGCTCCCGGCTCCGGCAACTGCCACTCCGGTGCTTCATCATACTTCCTTACATCACGCTGCAATAACTGCTCTGACTGCACCATCTGCTCTATATGGCTCTTAAGCTCATTCTGTTGCTTTTCAAGTTGAACATTATTCTGTTGCAAATCATTGTATTTCTGTCTTAATGCCTGATTATCCAATTGCAACGCATCATTCCTTTGCTCCAGAGAATAATTATCAGCGGACAACTGATCATTCACATTCTCCAATTTACTATTCGTATATTGTAAATCTTCATGCCGTTGTTCCAGTTCTTTATTATCTGTCTGCAACTGTAACTGCTTCTGCTTCAAATCATGATTTTCCATGCGAAGTCTGTCCTTGCGACTTTCAAGCCTTGTATTCTCCATCCTCAAATTCTGATTACCTGCAAGCAGTACTTCCTTCTCCTGTTGTGCTATAGTTCTCTCTTCATTTGCCTTCTGTGTAGCTTCCTCAGCCAGTTCCTTTTCTATAGTAACATTCTGTAATTCCTGTTTCTTCACAGAAACCTCTTCCCCAAGCTGTGCAACCACCGAAGATATTTCCTGCTTCTGGCTATCCAGTTCAGCCACTTCCCTTGCTCGCTCTTTCTTTTCAAATTCGAGCACTGACAAATGCTTCTCATGTGTACCCTTTTGCAGCCATTCCACACCATATCGCTCCATGACTGTAGCAAGTTCCTGCTTCTCTGATGCAATCCACTGATTTAATTCGGTAGCACCTCTGGTACCACCAGTGAAGCCTTCTGCCGCCAATGCTGATTTTAATGATACCCTTGTATCAAGACCTCTCTTACTTCCTGTAGTATATGGTACAAAATCAATATGCAGATGCGGTGTTTCCTCATCCATATGCAAATGTGCTAAGAATACATACAAGTTAGGATTTCTAGCTTGGAACTCATCCATAAATTCCGTTAAAATTCTTTTTGCCAACAATCCATCTTCACTTTTGGCATTCATATCATCTTTATTTCCAATCTGAAATATTACTTCATGAAATAACTTTTCCTGCTTACCCCTCCTGATTTTTTCATAATAATTATCAATCATGCGATCTTTTCGTTTCTGTTTTGCATTATATCGTTTTAGTGCTTCATCAAATAATCTATGATAAACCTGCTTAATATCTTCCTGGCAAAATTCCACATTATCAGCACTTCTGTTTTTATCTACATTCTTAGCTGTAAATGCTCTGGTATTATGGTTCACAGAACCTTTTCCAATCATTGCACTTATCGTTCTCTCCATAGGCAATCTTCCCCTTTCTTTTATCTGTCATATTAGCGCCGGATATCGGCATAGAGCGAGGTTTCCTCGCTCTGGCTTTGTTACTTTCGCCGAAAGTAACGCAAAAGCACTTTTGACATCAACATCTCCTTTCAGGTGCTGTCGCCATCAAAAATGCAACCTGACAAGTCAGGTTTTGCGCCCTGCCGGGAGCTTTTCTGCCTGCGGCAGTCAGTGTACACAAGCCTCCACTGTATCAAGCACACCACATTTTCCTTATCGATTCTAACGGAAGCGTGACACGCAGCCGTTATATATGTTTAAGAAAAACTACCACCGAAAACTCTCCGGCACACCTCGTCTATCCAAATATTCCTTTCGAGCCTTTTCCTTTTCTTCTTCCGTTGGTGCAGTCTTATATTTTGTATATAATTCTCTCATTACCATTGCATCCAGTTTCTTCTCTAGTCCCTGTTTTATCTGAGGCAACAGTTCCTCCTGTTCCAACATAAAATATCTCATTATCGCAACGAAAAGTTCTTCTGAAATCTGTACATTTTTCATATCAATCCACCATCTCTTTCCTAATTCATTCAAGACCGCAACACTGCAAAGTCTATATGCTTTGCAACCTTGCAAAGTTTATCTCCGCAATTTCTATATAGCCTGCAATGTTGCATTTTTGTCCTATCTCTGTTTTACTGCATCCAATTCCCAATACCACGAGTTATTGATTTTCTTTGCCTGGATGCCCAATTCTTTCTTTGCATTTTCCAATGTTTTCTTTGAAATGCCCTGCTTATCAGCCATTTCAAATATTTCATTACTCTGCACCATATTAGTTGTTTCTGCCAATTCCCGAAGCATTTGCTTTGCTTGTTCCAGCTTATTTGCTTTTGGTGCAATACCGCCAAGTACTTCATCTGCTGTAATCTCATAATCTCCCAACCAACGAAAGCCCGTTTCTGATAACATAAATGCCTTCGGATGTCCAAATGCCGCAAGATTATTCTTTATCTGAACAACAGCTCTCGTATTAGGTTCTCCCTCTATTCTACCGACCAGAAACACACTCCTCGCCACAGCAAAGAAGTCAATGGAACCCATGCCCCTGTATGCTGCTTTATTACCTGATCCTGTCCAATACAGAAGCATAAATGCCATTCTCGCCTCCGGTTTCTTGTCCATAGACGAAAGAAACTGCTTAAACTCCTGTTTTGTCCAGAACTCCATATCATCAGCCTTGCTTTTCCCGATACTTCCTGCTTTCCTGCAGGGATTATCTTTCAGGTCATAATATCTGACCGCATAATTGAAAAGTGCTGCCAACTGGTTATTAATACTTTTAAGATAAGTCGGTGCGTACCCCTGCTTAATCAATTCATTCTGCCAAGCCCGGATATCTGAAGTCTTAATCTCACACATCTTTTTCTTTTTGAAATAAGGTGTAACCTTTAAATCAAACACATATCTTTTATTCTTGATTGTGCTTTCTCTAAGCCGATTCTCCACATCAGCGAAATAGATTTCAACAAAATTCTCAAAGTTAATATCCAAATCTTTTCTCTGCTGTTGCCGGAAATTACGCTCCCACTCCTCTGCTTCAGCTTTTGTCTTAAAGCCTCTTTTGTTCTTTTTATGGCGTACACCCTGCCCAGTCCTCATAATAGAACTGGCTGCGCCATGTTTTACCATCTCGTGTAGCTGGCATATCATCATCTCCTCTCCATTAACCAACTGCCATACCATAAAACTTTTCTTCAAAATACTTTGTAGGTACCTTGCCTGAAATCACTCGATAGCCTTTTTCTTTTAATTCATTATTAAGACCACGAATGATTTTGTAAGCATATCCTCTTGATACTCCAAGAATCTGTGCAGCTTCATCTGCTGTTACATACATCTTCATCGTATTCTCCATATTGTGTTCTCCTTCCTGTTTTTATTTTAGTACACATTTGTGTCTGTCAAGCAATTTAATCAAATTTTTATACACAAATGTGTCCCGTTGTGATAGAATAGGGGTAATAAATCATAAAGGAGCATTTTTATGACTACTGGAGAAAAGATTAAATACTTTCGCAATATGCGTGGAATATCGCAGGAAACGCTTGGTCAGTTGTCCGGCATAAACTCCGCAACAATAAAAAAATATGAATACGGAATCCGTAATCCAAAGCCTGACCAGCTTTTAAAAATCGCCAATGCGCTAGGCATCAGCATTAACATTTTCATGGATTTTGATATAGAAACAGTTTCTGATGTATTATCATTACTGTTTAAACTGGATGATCAGATTGATATGAAATTTGAGGCAGATAAGGACGATGAGGGCAATTTCAAACCTGCTACTGTTAAACTGTCCTTTAAGAACAATCTCATCAATAAAAAACTCTGTACCTATATGAAAGCTTTGGAAATTCGTGAAAATATGATAAATTCTAAAGATGAATATTCAGAAGAAGAGTATGCTGACAATTTGCAACATATCAATGAAAATATCGAAGAAATCAAGCAACACCTGCTTGATGACAGTATGGTTGTCAAAAAAGGCACTGACCGCCTTACTGTAAAAATTTTTCCAAATTAGTGAAACCTCTTGAATTATTGGACATAAGATAATAATATCTAATTAAACAGAAAGTACCCACTCCAAAGGTGGATGCTCCGAGTTTAGGTTAATGAATGTCCTTAAGGACACCGCCTATCCTGTGGATCAGACAGGATAGGCATTTTTATTTTCGCCTGATCTTCCTCGAAGATCTTTTCTCTTTATCGAGAAAGGCAAGCAACGCTACAATCAAGCTACCAAAGGACATCAGCAATGCTAATATCCCAATGAAAATCGAAATGATCTCATAAGCCGTCATCGGTACTAAGCAAGTGCCCCCAGATGCTTAACGCCCTGTCATGGGTACTTTCCTTAAAGAGTACCCTAGCATATATATCATATGTTCTGCAAGAACAATTGTAATTTGAATCTTATTTCATAGACTCATTCCCTATAAATATTTTAATATATCAGATAAGTTATTAATTTCAATATCAGCTTTTTCACTCTCATCTGTTATATTCCACAAACTTCCAAATCCCTGTTTTACCCATATAGTTTTCATACCCAACTGTTTTGCAGGTACAATATCATTATCAATACGGTCACCAATCATAACTGCATTCTCTGGTCTGCAACGGCTTCTTTCCAATGCAATTTCAAATATTCGCCTATCTGGTTTTGAAACACCTTCTTCTGCTGATGCGATGATCAAATCAAGATATTTTCGTACTCCAAGATTTTCTAATCTCTCAGAAGTTCCTAGTGATTGGTTTGCAATTACACCAATTTTATAAATTCTACTTAACTTTTTCAGACAATCTTTGGTATCTGTATACAGCCTTTCGTATTGCGATTCCCATTTAGGTAGTTTCACGCCCAATTGCCTTGCTACCTCTAAGTCTCCTTTTTTGTTTTCTTTATAAAACGACATGGCATATTTATTAATTTGCTCGTAAGTTAAACCTGATAAATCCGCTATCCTTTTCATCCTGTCTTCATAAACTTTGCTTTCATCAACCAACGTCGAGCCAACATCAAAAAACAGCCATTTTATTTCTTCCTTCTTGGGCAGAAATCCTCTTTTCCTTGCTTCTTCCAGCAGTTTGGGTTGAATTTCCGGATAAGTCCAATTAATCGGTAGTTCATCCATAATTGCTATTTTTTCAATTTCACTGTGAAGCTCTTTTTCAAATGTATATATATCTGAGAAGAATAATTTTCCAAAAGTCTCCATTCCATCGAAATTATCTGGTGCAGTCACAGAATATATACAAATTGGAGTAATATCAAAAGTTATTGCTCCTGTTTCTTCATATAGTTCTCGTTTGGCTGTTTCAAGAATATCCTCACCATCTTCTCTATGCCCTCCCGGCACTTCATATGTATCTCTTTCTTTATGCTTGCAAAATACCCACTTGCCGTTACTCTGTGAGATAATCACTGCAAATTTCAATAGTTCATCATTAACCGTATCATAAAATTTTACTTCCACCATATTTCCTCTCCATGTACATATCTATAATATTTCATTTTCAATAAAACCCGCAATACCATCTTCATCATTTGAACCAATTACAATATCAGCTCTCTCTTTTACCTCATCAATCGCATTCCCCATTGCAACACCTGTTCCACATAATTCAAGCATTCCGATATCTGCATAATCATCTCCAAATGCAATAATTGAATCTGTACTAAATCCACATACTTCCGTAATCTTCATAATTGCGTTTTCTTTCGTCACATTCTTTTTTGTAAACTTGTACCAAAATCCATCAGAGAAACGAATACAATCACAATCAGAGAGACTTCGAGTCAGCTTATCTGCCTTATCTTGATTAAATATCTCAACACACATTTTTAATGAACATTCGTTAAAATCTGAAAAATCTGTATAAATACTATCTCCCCAACTCTTATCTAACTTCTTAGGATCTATTTTATAATTCCAATAATGTGCATCTATTGTGTCTATCGTAATTTCGCAATCATTTCCACAAATATTTCTTGCCATGTCAATCATCACATTCGTTTCTTCTTCGGAAAATTCTGCCCTATAAATATATTCTGTTTTGTGTTTTACTAATGCACCTCCACTCGATATTAAAATATCGGGCATCAATTCATTTAAAAATACCAAAGAGTTTTGCTCACTTCTGGAGGTGGAAACACCTATCAATATATCATTTCCCCTGCATTTTTTTAGAGCTGATAATGTTCTGGTTGATATTGTTTTGTCACTCTGTAATAAAGTTCCGTCTAAATCAAATAAAAGAAGTTTGCATTTCTTCATATCATTTTTTCCTTTTCATTCTTCTGAATAATTACATTTGCATCAATTACTCTCCCCACAAATAGAGCCAAACTAGAGCCATTTGATAAAACAAATGCCGGAAGCCCGCATAAATACAGGCTTTCGGCATTTTAATCCGTTATTCAAACTCGACAATTACTAATCAATTTTGTTTAGAGATTATTTGTTGCCGTGTTTGCTTTTCTTTCGATTTTTTGATTTATCCATATTATCCTGCCTATATGGGCTAATGTTATCAGTTTGTTATCGCTGTTGATAACACTCGCTCCGTAACTGTGGATAATAGCAATATGTTCCGATTCAAATTATAAACAACTTTGCTTAGAAAATCAACCATTTGTTTCTGTATCTTCAATAAGATTTTTCTTTAGTGCCTCAATCGTATCTTGGTTCTTTCTCAAAAGTTCTAATTGCCTGTATGCTTTCTCTCTTAATATTTTCAGCCTTTCAATTTTAGGCACTTCCTGTCTTATCAAGTCTGCGTTTGTATCTTCCAAATTGATAAGCACAACCAATTCTTCTGCTGAAGCAAAATCTCTGATATTAGGAGTTTTCCCTTTTATTCCTTTTTCATTTCTCCATTGTGCTGCTGTTTTTCCAAACAAAGCCATATTTAGAATATCTGCTTCTGAAGCGTATGTATATGCCATTTCCTGCGGAGATAATGTGGGAGTTATCAAAAATTCTTTTACTGCATCTGTGTGGATACGATAGTTTATTTTTGAAAGTTCTCTCTTTACATCCCACCCAATTGCTAACCGATCTGCTTCATCTTTCTTTAATCGCTGATAGTCTTTGATGATATAAAGCTTAAATTCCGGCGAAATCCATGAAGCAAACTCAAACGCTATATCCGTATGAGCATAAGTGCCGCCATATCGTCCCGATTTTGATACGATACCGATTGCATCTGTTGCTTTGATCCACTGCTGCGGTGTCAACGTAAAAGCATTATCTCCAGATTCCGCTTTAAACCTATCGAATTCGATAGGTTTAAAATTGGGATTATGAATTTGTTCCCACAAGCCCAAAAATGAAATCGTAGAATGATTACGCATCCAGTTTGCCACAACGATGAAGGCATTATCTGGATTTTTATATTTTGCAATATCAGTGAGTGAAATATAAGCATCTTCATTAACGACATCGCCCATCACTCTGATTTCTGTTCCATTTGCATCTATTTTCATGTTTTTCAATCTTGGTTTTCCCCCTTTCTACATTACGGACACTCTTTTTCAAAATAATTTTCTAATTTTTCTTTTCAATTTCTTGCCATATGTAATCATCACATCAATTTTTGCAACTGTAATCTGTCTTATTCTGCTTTTACTTTAATCCATTGAACATATGCCCATTGTATTTTTTCACTGTCCACAGTATTGTCATCAATCGGTGTTCCACACTCTTGATATAGATAAAAATCAGGAATACTGTCTAATTCAGTTACAGCATACATTTTACATCCTTCAAGACCTGTGCCATTTGCTTGCTCCTTGCTCAGTTCTCCCAAATAAGTATAGCCTTGTGGTAGTTCATTAACAGGCATATTAGGAGCAACATATTTTTGACCATACATATCTATCATTGGTGGCATGTCTCCCGTGTCTACACTATTATGACAACCTGAAAAAGCCACAATCAAAAATAGGGACAGTAATAAAGATATAATTTGTTTCATCCTAACACCTCCATAAAATTAGAATTTGTCGATTTCTTTATTATCTAATCTGTTAGTAATCTATCCAACAGCATCTGCCTATTATTTATAAACATTTCTGTTACCTGGTAACTCTCTGTATCCTCATATTCGCACAGATGTATGCGTCCATTATCAAAACAATAGATATCTGCATCTGGTATTCCTAACAAAATCGGCGAATGCGTAACTATAATAAACTGTGCTCCCTCTTTTGCACATCTGTATATTTGCATTAACAATGTAAGCTGTCTCTGTGGTGATAATGCAGCTTCCGGCTCGTCAAAAAGATACAAGCCATTTGGATTCATATTATTCTGTGCTAATGCGAGAAAACTCTCTCCATGTGATTTTTCATGATATTTAGCGGAAGGATGTGTAATATCTGCATATTCTTCTTCCTGCGTTGCAACATTATAAAAGCTTTCTGCCCTAAGAAAATATCCCCACTTTTCCTTCCGATAGCCTTTGGCAATTCTTATCGCATCACACAACTCTGAATGTGTATCATGCGTAGAAAAAACATAATTCTTTGTTCCTCCCTCAGGATTAAAACCATGTGCTACGGCAAGTGCTTCCAATAAAGTTGATTTACCACTGCCATTTTCCCCCACAAAAAAAGTAATTGGTTTGTTAAAATCAAGTTTTTCAACTCCCTTAAAAGCCCTGATTCTCTTCAGATAACTATCCTTATCAATTTTATCCCAATCAAATATTACTCCTTGTATGAATTGATCGTTCATCTAATCACCTCCTTGTAAAAAACACTTTCTAATCCCCATCTTCTTGCCCTTTAGACAAGAAGCATCCTTCACCTTCAGTTTGGTCAATCCCGATTTGTCTCTTTTTCTCAATTATACATCAACAAATATTATTGTAAAGTAGAGAGCAAGCCATTTCCTGACTTGCTCCCCATCATGTTATTTTTACTGATAAATTATCTCTTTATCCACAATCTTCCTCGCACACGCCTGTATATTATTCATCCTGCCTACCCATTCCAATGCGTTATCTGCCTTTAACTGTTCTGTGATTCCCTGCGCCTGTTTCATCTGCTCCACAATTCTTTCAAAGCGTTCCTGTGCCTGTTCCTCTATATCTGCCAGATAACCATTTAATCTGCCACTCATCAGCAGATCCAGATATACAGTCCTGCGGTATTCCTTCAAATACTGCAAATGCCTTTGTCCCCATACTCCAACAAATCTCGGTTCTTCTTCCTCCGGCAAGGTAAGGTTGGGAATAAAGTAATCCCCACATCTTACATAAGTGCCGCCCATTTCTTCAAAAATTGTTTTCTTCATTTTCTGTTCCACCTTTCTCATCGTTCTCTGTCCATAGATTTCTTCTTTGCTGACTGTTTTGGCTGCTGTCTGCTTTCCTGCTGATAGCGGTGTAATTTTTCCCTTATACTTGCCTTTTTCGGCGGTTCTGATGGCTGCTCTTTCTTCTGTTCTGTCTGATTTTCCCATGCCCGCAGCTCCTCATTATATTCCCCGACAAGTTTTTCTGATTTCTGATATGTCTTTGCAAAAGACTGAACATCTGGATATCCTGCCTGTTTTACAGTCTGCTCCATATCCGTGTGGATACGTTTTTCCTGTTTCTCTGCCTGTTCAATTTTGCCCTCTAAGGATTTCCGCACTTTTCCTTTGAAAAATCCTGTTGTCTCGGAAAGCTGTTTCTTCAATGTGGAAATCTCCTGCTGTGTAGACTTCATTGCCTGTGACTGCTTCTGAAGTTTCTCCATCAGTTCCTGCATATCATTCCATTCCTGTAAATCAATCTTTGGTACTGGCTTCGGCGGCAGCTTAAATTTGAAAATCATTTCCTGTAAGAAGTCTTTTGCACCTCGGATAATCTGCTGAAACATATCCGGCAGCCACCCATGTGTCCTTATTGATTGCAGTGTTTTGTCTGTGATTTTCTCCCGCTTGACAGTTAAAATATCTTCTTCGGGAACACCCTCAACTAATGCCACATCAACCGTCCGATTCCATTCTTGTCTTACTGCATTGTCTGCCCGTATCTCTGCCTCTTTCGGATTGTTCTTCCCAATTTTCTTCGTTGCCAGATACACACCACCCTGCTGAAATACGGACAACTTTTCGGATTCTTCTTTCAAATGACTGTTGATGATTTCCGTAAACATCTCCTTGACTTCTCTGGTAAACGCATCACTCTTAAACCATTCATCTTTCTTTGTAAAAATGTGGCTCTCGTAAACTTCTCCTTTGGGAATAATACTGCATCCTGCTCGAAGATTTCCTTGCTCATCTAAAATCTCTTTCTTCGTGCGTCTGTGCTTGCCCTGTTCATCATAAAACATATTTCTGGTAGCAATTTTCACTTCGGGATGTTCCAGCATTTTCCGTTCACTGAATACGAGATGGATATGGTAATTAGTCATTTTCTTGTTATGATGAAGTGCCACACTGCATTCCACATCGTACCTTTTATGAAAACTGTCCGTAAAAAGCCTTACCACATCATCTGTCTTGTACTCAACAAAACTTTCAGGAAGTGCAATGATAAACTCCCGTCCCTCAATACATTTCCCTGCTGTTCCGCTTGCCTTAAAATCCAACTGATTCTCTCTGGCAAGATTCTTCCAGAACTCTGGTGTTGCTCCTTCCGTCTGATAGGTCGCATAGAGATGTTCCTGTCTTTTCGGATTGGAAATATAATCAATTCTTCCTGTCACATCAGACAGCTTGTTTTGTCTGATAAATGAATGTCTGCCTATAAGCATTCTCCTTTCCCGGCTCTCGCCTGCTTTGCTGTGAGTAGGTGCATAGGCACCTGTTTACGAACTTATCCGCCTGTCGGCGGTTGCCCCCTGCAAGGGCGAAATACACAGAACATAAACGAAGTTTGTGCGATGGGTGTATTTCGCTCTCAAACGCCGAGGGCTTTATAAGGTGCTACCTTTCTGTACCATGTTTCGGCTTGTGCTTTTCATCTTGGGCGTATCCGCCCTTTTTATTTGCCCGTATCAAGGATTATCCTGTCTGATTTATTCTGGTATCCTTGCCCGTACATACTCCAGATCGCCGCAATAAGGTGTTCCCACCAGATACCATTCTCTCGCCAGATTCATTTCCATTCTGGTCTTTACCCACTGGTCATCCACTAAAACTTCCATACACTCTCCGCAGTGAAATCCCGTATCAATCCATAAGTCCATTGACAGCAATCCATATCTGCCATTTTCACAGTTATAACCTAATCTTCCTTCTCTCATTGCATGATTCCCCTTTCCAGATTTCTCCTTGTCTGCTATCCACAGGGGCGTGCCACGCTCCTGTTCTTATCATCAAGGAAGCATTACCATCGGAAACTCTCCGGCACTCCTCGTCTGTCCAGATACTCTTTTCTCGCCCGTTCCCGTTCTTTCTCCGTCGGGGCAGTTTTAAATTTTCCGTACAGGTCACGCATGACCATCTTATCCAGTTTCTTCTCTAACCCCTGCTTGATTTCTTTCTCACAGCTCTCATCTTCAACTAAATGAAAGCGGAGCAACTGCATAAATAATTCTTGTGATATTTGCACATTTCCCATCTCATCCATCCTTTCCGTGACAGTACGTGACGGTATGTGACAGTCGTGACGGTTATTTTGATACCGCCCCCGCTGTCAAAAATACCGTCACAACCGTCACGTACTGTCACGCATTTTCTGTATTGCCTTTCCAGAACCTTAGTTTCCGTCCTTCGTGGTCACGTTCACTCCGAAAGAAAATCCCATGTTCTGTATACAACCGTCCTGCAAGAACGTTCAGTTTTCTTGTGATAACGTGCGGTTGAATGTCCACATTTATCAAAGCGACAAGTGCTGTTGGAGAGCCTTCCCAGTAAGGATTGTCCTTCATAACAAGCTCCGCAATCTCATCCAGCAATGGCTCTGGTGGTTCTTTCCATAATTCCGTTTCTGCCTTTTGCAAATCCCACAACAAGGTTTCTGTATTGCGGATAAGATACAGCTTCTGGTCTTGCTGATCTCTGCCCGATACTTCCAGTGTTGCGGCATTGCCTGTCCGTTTTTCTTTCTGAAGAAGAAACGCTCCGTCTGCCGCCCCAAGCAGTCCGCTTGTCCCGGAAATCATGTCAAACTTATCATCCGCATTCTGCTTTCTTGTGTGGTGTACAAGCAGTAGACAAAGTCCGTGAGCATCTGCAAAACTTTTCAGTCTTGCCATAATCTGATAGTCATTTGCGTAACTGTAATTATCGCCACCAACCTCACGCACTTTCTGAAGCGTGTCAATGATAATCAGCTTCGTGTCCTTATGTTCTGCCACAAATCTTGCAAGCTGTTCATCCAGTCCATTTCCAAGCTGACTGGCGGAAACAGAGAAGTAAAGATTATCGGTGCTTTCTGTTCCAAACATCCGGTACAGACGCTCCTGCAAGCGGCGGTAATCATCCTCAAGTGCCAGATACAGCACCGTTCCTTTTCGGGTGGTATAATTCCAAAGCGGTGTCCCTGTGCTGACATGGTAGGCAAGCTGTGCCATCAGAAAACTCTTTCCCAGTTTGGGCGAACCTGCAAAGATATAAGTGCCGGGGTAGAGCAGACCGTCAATCAACGGCTGCTTACTCCGATACTGTGTGTCAAACAGTTCATTCATGGAAATGGTCTGGAGATAGGACGGGTCTGATCGCAACTGCATTTCTCTCTGCAATTTCTCAAAACTCTTGATATTTCCACCATTCTCGGATATACTACTTGTAGTGTTTTTGAAAATAGGCTGCTCCGTATCTGCGCCAACAGATACATCCGGGGCAGTCTTTTCTTTTTTATTTTCCATCCGTATCCTCTCCTTTCAATCCGCCCAGAATAACGGCAATCAATTCAATGACATTCAGCAGTTCCTCATCCACACCGTTTCCTGCTTCAATCCGTTTCAATTCTGTGAGGACAGCGGCAAGTTCTGTTTTGAGTGCCTTGAATACTCTCGGATTGCCCTGTACCACTACATCCTGATTCAGACAACGACGGTAGCAGTATTCCTGCTTCGGAAGTCCTGATAAGGCAACTGCCTTGTTAATGAGTTCATTTTCTTCGGGCGATACCCGAAACCCTACCGTAATGTTTCTCCAACGGTTTTTGTTATCTCTGTTCTTAGCTGACATTTTCAATCTCTCCTTTCCCCAAATCATCTAATCTATCTGCCATTTCCGTCTGCTTTGACGGGAACAGATGAGCGTACTGGTAAGTAATATCAATGCTTTCATGCCCTACACGGTCTGCAATCGCCACTGCTGAAAATCCCATATCAATCAGCAGACTGATGTGACTGTGCCGTAAATCATGGATACGGATACGCTTTACTCCTGCGGCTTTCGCCCCTCTGTCCATCTCATGATGAAGATAACTCTTTGTGACCGTAAAGATTCGGTCTTTCTTCTTCAATCCGTAAAGCATCTGCAAATATTCCTGCATTTCTTCACAGAGGAACTTCGGCATTTTGATGATGCGATTACTTTTCTTTGTTTTCGGTGTAGTAATCACATCTTCTCCGTGTAATCGCTGATAGGACTTATTGATTCTGACTGTTTCTTTCTCAAAATCGAAGTCAGCGGCGGTCAATGCCAGCAATTCTCCTTCTCGGATACCACACCAGTAAAGCATTTCAAAAGCGTAAAAGGAAACTGGCTTGTCCATCATCTCAAATGAGAATTTCTTGTATTCTTCTTTCGTCCAGAACAGCATTTCCTTGTGTTCCTCACTTCCCATATTTCCCGCTTTGGCGGCAGGATTGGAACGCAGCTCATAATACCGCACCGCATGATTAAAGATAGCGGACAACTGATTGTGCAGCGTTTTCAGATAGGTCTGTGAGTATGGCTTTTTCTTTTCATCCCGATAGGCAAGCATCTCATTCTGCCATGTGATAACCTCTTTTGTGGAAATCTCACTGATTTTCAGCTTTCCGAAATAAGGCAAAATCTTCGTGCGGATGATATGCTCCTTCGTCAGCCATGTGTTCTCCTTCAGACGGCTTTTCATATCCCGGATATACAGTTCGGTAAAGGCTTCAAAACTCATATCCATATCAGAAGAGTTCTGCAACTGGAACATTCGCTCCCATTCCTGTGCTTCTTTCTTGGTAGCAAAGCCACGCTTGCATTTCTGCTTACGCTCGCCTTTCCAGTTGACATATCTCGCCATCACATACCATGTTCCATTGTTCTCGTTTTTAAATACCGGCATTATTCATCCTCCTTTCCTTATTTCTGTCCAACCTTGTAGGACATAGTGGTATCCCCTTGGGGATTTCCTGCTCCGTAGAGCCTTTCATAGAAATACTGGCGGTTTACCCGTCCTGAAATGGTAATAAAGCCTTTTGCTTTTAATTCATCATTCAACTGACGGATTAACTTGTAGGCATACGGCTTTGATACGCTTAGTTCCTGTGCCACTTCTTCGGCACAAATAAATCTGTTTTTCATATAATCAGTCCTTTCTTTCATTTTTTATCGCCGCTCTATCCGAAGGAAGTTCCAGCAGGTATTCCCTGTTCGGTACTGTGCTGTCCCGATATATCATAATATGTCAGGCGCTCACTTGCTGTCTGGCAAGGTCTTGGCGGTTTATACTGTTCGGACGGTCATTTTGTTTTCATTAAACTTATTTGTTTAATTTAACTTATTATACTAAGCATATTTGTTTGTGTCAAGTGGCTTTTCGGAAAATATTAAACTTTTTTGTTTTGTATTATCTTGACTTCTCCTAAACATATCTGCTATACTCATTGTAAAATACATACAAGGAGTGGACACGTTATGGCGATTGGAGAGAGAATACATTTTTTCCGCATTCTGCGTGGGATGACACAAAAATATCTTGGTACGATTGTCGGCTTTCCTGAGCGAAGTGCCGATGTACGTTTAGCACAATACGAAACAGGAACAAGAAAACCGAAGACGGAACTTACTGCTGCACTGGCACAGGCTCTGGATGTTTCCCCTCATGCCCTCGATGTGCCTGACATTGACAGCTATATCGGACTGATGCACACTTTATTTACCCTTGAAGATTTGTACGGTCTGACTGTCAGTGAATCAGACGGAGAAATCTGTCTGAAAGTTGATACTTCCAAAGGTAAAGACGCTCACGAACTCCGGAAAATGTTATATGCCTGGAAAGAGCAGGCTAACAAGCTATCTTCTGAAGAAATCAGTAAAGACAAATACGATGAGTGGCGTTACCACTACCCGGAGTTTGATACCACGCAAACATGGGCGAAAGTCCCATCACAGGAACTGAGCGATGTATTTGCTGAAGCATTCAAAAATCACTTAAAAGATAACTAATCCTAAAATACCAACTAAAAAAGGAGAACAATTATGACACTTGCTGAATGGCACTCAACACTGTTTCAATTCATAGGAATTGTGCTCAGTTTCTTAGCATTAGTAGCATCTATAATTGCGGTCATTTTGACTTACAAAAATTTATCCGAAATGAAAAAGCAGCTATGCGAGCAACAAAAGCAATATTTCGATCAGAATCGTGGTAATCTTATATTTTATGTTCAAAAAAGTATAACAGGTATAACACACGACTTAATTATCAAAAACTTTGGTAACTCTCCTGCAAAACTTCTGTCATTAAAAATCACCCCTGATTTGGATTGGAAGAAAGCTGGTCAATCTAATATAGATGATTTTAATATTTCCAAACTAAACAACATTTTTCTTGCCCCGCAACAACATATCGGAACTATTTTTGATTTTTCAAACTTCAATGAAACCGAGTTGGATGTTGAAATTTGTTACTCTACTTGCGGTCAAACCTTTACAGAACAATACAAAGTAGATTTAAACTATCTCCATAAAGTTTTAAGCCTTGAGCCACAAATCCAAGATGAATTATCTGCTCTAAAGCAAATAAACAAATCATTAACCTCTCTTTCCGATAAATTTATCTAAAGACGACAAAAAGCCCTTAGCTATGAGTTTTTACCCACAGCTAAGGGCTTCGTTTATAATATGGATTATTGGTTGCACAACCACCTGTCAATCATTCTCTAACCCTAAAACCACTGGATTACAAGAATAATGGCGCTCATGCAACTGTTATCAATTTGTGGGTTATAGGACAAAACGTGTTGATGGCTAATCCCATTCTGTAAAAGATTTATC